>Ga0163144_10000512_pt1 | contig 89936 bp, 75 predicted proteins | sample OliLak19BULKMAT1_FD_123175 | JGI IMG/M metagenome (GOLD analysis project Ga0163144, IMG submission 123175) | Freshwater microbial mat bacterial communities from Lake Vanda, McMurdo Dry Valleys, Antarctica - Oligotrophic Lake LV.19.BULKMAT1 | ecosystem: Environmental > Aquatic > Freshwater >...
AGGGCGCGACCTACGCCGCACCCTCGTAGACCTCGCAGCACACCCACGAACTCAAGGGTCAGGGCATCGGCTGGGGCGGCGCTCGCGCCGAGGTAGCGCAGGGTGCGTCGGATTGCCGTCGGTCCGCAGCCCAGGCCGACCCGGGCCGTCCAGGCCAGTCGAGCGAAGCTCCCGGGCCGACTGTCGGCCGGGGTGACCACGGCGGCACCAGCAGGTTCGCCCGCCACCTGCGCCAGGTACCGGATGCCGCCCGGCGCGGTCGCGTGAGTCGCTATGGTGGCTGCGAACCAGCCTCGCCTGGCACGCAGCCCTGGGCCGCAGATCCAGCCCAACCCAGGCTCGTCGGCGAAGGCCGCTGCGAGCAAACCGGCGCAGTCGCGGGGGTCGCCGCCGGAGATCACCTCAACGGTCATGCGGGCTCCGCAGCGGCGCCTCGGGAACCAGGTGACATACGAGGAGCTTGAGGAACAGGAACGGGACGACCCACGCCAGTGCCGTCGGCAGCGGGAGCAGGACGAGGTTGACCGTCACCGCGGCGATCCAGGCGACCATCGCCACCGGGCGTCGGATCTCCACGGGGACCGACTCGATGAGGGCCGCCCCGGCGAGCAGCAAGCCGGCGTTCGTCGCGCTCCACACCAGGCCCTGCGGGACCACGAGGCCGAGTGCGACCAGGTGGATCACGTGGGCGGCAACGAAGACCAGCCGGGCCCTCCTGGCCCTGGGCCTGCCGCGGTGATACCAGCGCTTGGCCGAGTTCGTGGCGTTGGTGAGGACACCGCCGACCAGGTCGAGGGCCGCAACGGCGCAGATGACGGTCTGCAGGGCCGACCACTCCCGGTAGGCACCGGTGTGCAGCACCAGCCATGCGACGAGTGCGACGCAGACCAGACCGCCACCGACCTCGACCACGTACTCGGGGCGGGTCTTGCCCGGCCCCATGAAGCGGTCGATCCGACCGCTCCACCCGGCACCGGTGTCGGGAACCGTCCAGTCGACCACAAGGTCCGGGCGGTTCACCCTGCGGCCCCCGGCGGTGTGGCATTGCCCCAGAGGCCGGCCAGCAGGGCCCAGGGCTGGCGGTCGAGGCCCTCCGGCCGCCCCTCTCGCATCGCCCGCACCACCCACCCGTCGGCTGCCCGGAAGACCGCAATGGTGGCGGCGAGCATGAGGTCGTGGTCGATGTCGGCGCGGACCATCCCGAGCCGCCTCCCGTCGGCGAGCATGTCCTGGAACCACGGGTCGGCCTCTGCGCCTGCGTGGGTGGTCGCTGCTGGGACGAGCGCGAGATCGTCGGGGTGGGCGACCAGGTGCTCCTGTAGCCCGCGGGCACCCCGGTCCAGCTGGAGCCAGAACCCTGGTGGATCAGAGACAGCCCGCCACGGGCCGAGGGCGGCGCGCAGCCGGTCCCGGACCCCGTCGAGGACGGCGCGCAGCAGGTCCTCGCGACCGTCGAAGTACTGGTAGGCGGCACTCTTGGAGAACCCCGACGCCTCGATGATCTTGTTGTAGGAAGCGGTCTCGGGGCCCTCGGCAGCGAAGTGGGCCCGGGCGACCCGCAGGATCTCGGCCTGACGGTCGGGCAACAGGCGTCTGAAGCGAGGAAGTGGCATGTACTGATAGTACACACAGGTGGTACACGTCGATGGTGCACACAGGTTCGCGCAAGAGGAGTGTCGCAGTTGAGCCGGAGCGCGGAGCAGCTGGCTCTACAGCTCCATCGTCCGTGCCTCGCGGTCCCGTGCCACCCGTTCACGTTCAGCCCTGAACATTGCGGCTGTCACGTGCTGCGGAGCAACAGCAGGCCGGTCGGCTAGGCCATCAAGGCGCAGTGTGGGCACCGGCATGAGCCCGGCGGCCCGACTCAGCAGACGAACCGACCTCACGTTGCCGCTTGCGTTGCCGCAGGAACACCTGATGAATGCCGAGCACGACGGTGAGCCAGACGAGGCCCATGCACCAGGCCACGATGACGTCGGTGAGCCAGTGCTGGCCGAGGTACACCCGGGACAGTCCCATGAGCACTGCATGCAGCACGGCGAGCGTGACGGCGACCACTGCGACGCGGCGCGACATGCTGCGGATGATGAACAGGTATGCGAGTACCCCGGCGATGATGACGGCGTTCAGCGCGTGGCCGCTCGGGAACGACCACGACGGCTCGAAGCTGCCGACCAGGTACTCCTGCCCCGGCCGCGCCCGGTCGGCGTAGGCCTTCGTCGTCATCGACATGGCCAACGAGCCGGCCCCCGCCACCAGCATCAGCAGGAAAGGCGTCCGGGACCGCCACCGTAGCGAGAGCCCCACCACCGCGAGGAAGGTCGCGACGATGGCGAGGACCGGTCCGCCGAGGTAGCTGTACACCTCCACCGCCCGGTCGGCCACCGGCGTCCGAACCGACACCGCCGCGTCCAGCACCGGCTGATCGATACGGGTCAGCCCGTCCCCCTCCGCCTCGTCATCGAACAGCAACGCCGCCAGCGTCAGGCTCGGCGCGACCACCACCGCCAACGACAGCAGCACCACCCACCTCGACCGCGCCTCGCCGAGGTGACCCCATGGGCTCTGCGAGGCCGGCGCCGTGGGCATGTCGATGTCGCGCGCCATCCGAGCATGGTGACGCGGATGGGTCGCGGGCGCTCGTCGAGGCCGCTCGCACGAAAGGGACCGACCGCGCTACAGCTTGACCCTTGTCCCGGCCGGGTCATAGGGCGGGCGCAGCCCGAGCGTCACCGGGTACAGCCGACCGCCCACGTTGACCTCGTGGCGGCCGGCTTTGATCCACTCGCGAGTGACCAATGCGCCGTCGGGGTCCCACACGTAGGCCAGGCCGACGCCCGCCCCCACCGTCGCCCCCCAAGCCGCAGACGTGACCTGGCCGGCTGCACGGCCGTCGCGCAGCACCAGTTCGCCGCCCCAGAGCATGGTGTCCGGGTCGCCCACCACGAACGAGACCAGCCGTCGCCGCGCCCCGTTCGCCCGCGCCTTTTCGACCGCCTCCCGGCCCAGGAACGGCACGGCCGTCTTCAGCTTGCAGGCGAACAGCAGGCCCGCCTCCACCGGGTTGTACTCCGGCGTCAGCTCCCGGCCGAACGCCCGGTACCCCTTCTCCAGCCGCAACGCGTCGATCGCGTAGTAACCGCCGCGGGCCACCCCGATGTCGGCACCCGCAGTCAGCAGGTCCTCGAAGACCCCGACGGCGAACTCGGCCGGCACGTACAGCTCCCACCCCAGCTCACCGACGTAGGTGATCCGGGTCGCCCGCACCGTCGAGTAGCCCAGCGAGATCTCGCGGCTGGTCCCGAATCCGAACGCCTGGCCAAGGTCGGCGTCGGTCAGCCTCGCCAGCAGCTCGCGTGAGCGCGGCCCCATGACGCCGAACACAGCCATCGACGAGGTGACGTCCACCAGCGCCACCCGGGCCCCCGCGGGCAGGTTGCGGCGGATGTGGTCCTGGTCCCGTTCGGTGGTCGCGGCGCTGCTGACGATGAGGAAGTCCGCCTCGCCCGTCCGGGTCACCGTCACGTCCGACTCATACGTCCCCCGCTGGTTGAGCATGCCGGTGTAGACCGCCCGACCGACCGGCACAGCGATGTCCGCCGTGCAGATCCATTGCAGTGCGGCTTCGGCGTCCGGGCCCGTCAGCAGATACTTCGAGAACGAGGTCTGGTCGAACACGGTGACGGCTGTGCGGGTCGCCACCTGCTCGGCCGCCGACCACGGCAGCCAGTTGGGCTTCTCCCAGCCGTACTCGATGGCCGGGTCGGCGCCGGGCGGGGCGAAGACGTTGGCCCGTTCCCACCCCATCCGGCTGCCGAAGTTGGCGTTGGCCTCGACCAGCAGGTGATGCACCGGGGAGCGCCGGAACGGCCGGGCGGTGCGCATCTCGCGGTTGGGCCACGGGATCTCGTAGTGCAGGCCCAGCACCTCCGCCACCCGGTCGTGCAGCCAGCGCACGTTGCCGTTGAAGCCCGCGAAACGCCGGATGTCCACGGCGGTGAGGTCCGTGGTGGGGGCCCCCTCGACGATCCATTCGGCCAGCGCCCGGCCCGCGCCGCCCGCCGAGGCGATGCCGACGGAGTTGAACCCGGCAGCGACGAAGAAGCCGTCGACGCCCGGCGCCTCGCCGAGGATGAACTGGTTGTCAGGGGTGAAACTCTCCGGCCCGTTGTAGAACTTCCGGATACCCGTCTCGGCCAGCGCCGGAATTCGCTCCAGCGCGCTTGACATGAGGATCGAAAAATGGTCCCAGTCCTCCTCCAGCAGCTGGAACTCAAACGGGTAGGGGATTTCGTCCGGCGACACCCACGGTTTCGCCTCGGGCTCGAAGCCGCCGACGACGAGGCCGCCGACCTCCTCCTTGATGTAGGTGTAGCCGTCGGGATCACGCAGCACCGGCAGGTCAGGGTGGACCCCGTCGATGGGCTCGGTGACGACGTAGAAGTGTTCGGCGGAGTGCAGCGGCACCGTCACCCCGGCCATGGCGCCGACCTGCTTGGCCCACTGCCCCGCGCAGTTGACCACCACGTCGGCCTCGACGTCGCCGTGATCGGTGCGCACGCCGCGTACCCGGCCCCGCTCGACCAGGACGCCCGTCACCCGCACCCGCTGCTGGATGCGTGCGCCCCGCAGCCTGGCACCCTTGGCCAGCGACGCCGTGACGTCGGTCGGGTTGGCCTTGCCGTCGTTGGGCAGCCAGATCGCCCCGACCAGATCGTCCACCCGCATCACCGGATAGCGCGCCAGGGCCTCGTCCGGCGTCAACAACTCGCACTCCAGGTCGAAGGCCTCGGCGGTCGCCGCGGTGCGCCGCAACTGGGTCATCCGCTGCGGTGTCCGTGCGACGCTCAGCCCGCCGCACTGCTTATAGCCGGTGGCCAGGCCGGTCTCTCGTTCGAGGTCGGCGTAGAGCCGGGCGGAGTACTGCACGAGGCGGGTGCCGCTCTCGTTCGCCCGGAGCTGGCCGACCAGCCCGGCGGCGTGCCACGTCGTGCCGGATGACAGCTGCCCCTGCTCCAGCAGCAGCACGTCGGTCCACCCCATCGCGGTCAGGTGATAGGCCACCGAGGCACCGACGATCCCGCCGCCGATGACGACGACGCGGGCACGGTCCGGCAGGTCTGTGGTCGCTGTCATGGCGGCCCTTCAGTCGGGGAGTTGCGCGTCGGTGAGCAGGCGGGACCAGGCGGTCCCCGCGAACTCTGCCAGCGCGGAGTCGTAACGCTCGATCGCCCACCCCCAGAAGTCGAAGTCGAGCGGGCTGGTCGCCCCCTGGATGCACCCCCACAGCGTCCAGCCGTACTTCGACGCAATTCCCTGCAGCCGGGCGCGGGCGATCCGGCTGCGCCGCGGTCGCCCGTAGTAGGAGATGACGAGTTCGTCGAGCTGCTCCAGCGTCAGGCCGCATTCGCTCCAGACATTGCCCAGCTCGAAACACGGGTCGTTGTTCCCCGAGTACTCGTAGTCGATGAGCCAGATCTTCTCGCTGTCATCGATGAAGTTGGCCGCCAGGAGGTCGTTGTTGCAGGGCACCCGCCCCTCGTCCCCGGCCACCAACACCCGGCGCATCTGCTCGAACTCCGCGACGTGTTCGAGATAGTCCGGCGGTATCCGGAAACCACCCACCAGCGCGGTGGCCAGATAGGCGGGCTGCCGCTCGAACATGTCGAACGTCCCCCGGAACGGCGGCCCGGAATGCAGCCGGCGGCACGCGGTCGCGACGCGCGGCATCATGCCGTCGGGGCAGAAATCAGCGTTGGTCAATGGCTTTCCCGGCAGGAATCCGAGGACGAGAAGGCCGAGATCCGGGCGGTAGTCGATGACGGGCGCGCCGACACCGGCGATCTCGGCGGCCCTGGTGTTGTGATGCTCCTGGTCGCGGTCGATGCCGAGGGCGTCAGTCCCGGTGCACCTCGCGACGTACACCCCGTCAGGGGTAGTGATCTTGAAGTTGCGATTGGTGAGGCCCCCGGGCAGCTCCCGGACGATGCGATCCGCTGGGGCGAGCACCGGGATCTGGTCGAACATCGCGAGGAAGCGCGCGTCGACCTGCGGGTCGGGAGGCAGCATCGGGCCCGTGCTCATCAGGACCTCACCCGCTCGCCGCGGGCGTCATAGCGCGGCCCGTCGTGCCGGGTCGCCGGATAGCGCCGATTCATCACCTCGACCTCGAAGCGGGCCTCACCCGCCACCGCGGCCGGCAGGAACGCCGAGAAGATGCTCCGGCCGACAGTGTGCCCGTAACCCGCGCTGCGGACACTTGCCGACGTGCCCGACGGCTCGTGGACCACCATCTCCCCGCCATGCATCAGTGGGTCGGCCGGGTCGCAGCCGAGGTCGGCGGTGAACCAGCAGAGCCGCCGCGCCGGACCGTTCGCCCGCACCGCCCGCAGCGCCGGCCCCGCCAGCAACCCCGGCTTGTCGGGCCGGACCGCGAAGCCCAGGCCCGCCTCGTACGGGTTGTCGTCGGACTTCACGTCGACCGCCCAGGCGACGTACTGCTTCTCCAGCCGCAGCGTCTCCACCGCCCGGTACCCGACGTCGCGGATGCCGTCCTCCTCCCCCGCCTCGATGATCCGGTCGTAGGCATCGCGCACGTACTCGGTCGGCATGTGCAGCTCCCAGCCCAGCTCGCCGACGTACGTCGCCCGCAGCGCGATCACCGGCGCCCAGCCGACGTCGGTCTCGCGTGCCGTCATGTACGCGAACGCTGCATTCGAGAAGTCGTCACTGCTCAGCGACTGGATGATCTCGCGCGAGCGCGGCCCGCAGACGTTGAGCACGCCATAGGCGGAGCCGACGTCGTCGATCAGCACCGAGCCGTCGGTGGGGGCGTGGCGCAACAGGAACGTCACGTCGTGGCGGCCGAGCCCACTGCCGGTGACGAGGTAGAAGCGCTCGGGCCCGAGCCGCGTAAGCGTCACGTCCGCCTCGATGCCACCGGAGGCGTTGAGCAGCTGGGTGTAGACGATCTTGCCGACGGCGACGTCGATCTCGGCACCCGCGACCGCCTGTAGCAGACCCAGCGCACCCGGCCCTCGGATGAGGAACTTCGAGAACGAGCTCTGGTCGATGACGCCGACGGCCTCGCGAACGGTGCGGTGCTCCTCGGCGATGGCGTCCCAGGCGTTGCTCCGCCCGAAGCTCGGCACCTCCTCGACGCCGGGCCGGCCGGCGAACCACAGCGCCCGCTCGTAGCCGAACTTGTTGCCGAAGACGGCACCCCGCCCGGCCAACCGGTCGTGGACAGCGCTGCGGCGCTGGCCGCGGGGCGGGATGCTCGTGCGGTTGGGGAAGGCGATGTCGTAGTAGTGACCGTAGGACTCGATCGATGACCGCTCGAGCACCGCGGGCACATTATGTGGCGTGCCGAACCGGCGGACGTCGAAGGGCCACAGGTCCATTCCCGGGTCGCCGTCGACGATCCATGCCGCCATCGCGAGCCCGGCGCCGCCTGCGGCCGCGATCCCTGCGGAGAAGCCGCAGCAGTGGAACAGGTTGTCGAGGTCCTCGGTCAGGCCCAGCAGCGGCTCGGCGTCCGGCGAGAACGGGATCGGGCCGTTGATCCAGGTGTGGATGCCCAGTTCGCCGAAGACCGGGATGCGGCGGACCGCACCGTCGGCGAGCACCTCGAACCGCTCCTCGTCCGGCTTGAACAATTCCGGGCCCAGGTCGCGCGGGATCGTCCGCCAGCACGCCCGGGTGCCCTCCTCCCAGCCGCCGAGCACGAGGGCGCCCGCCTCGGGCTTGAGATAGAACCGCAGGTCGGGATCGCGGAACGTGGGCAGGTCGGGTGGGATCGCGGCAGACTTCTCGGTGACGACGTACTGGTGTTCGACCGCGTTGACCGCCAGCGCCACACCGGCCAGCCGAGCGGTCTCGGCGCCCCACATCCCGGTGGCGTTGACCGCGACGTCGCACATGATCCGGCCCTGCTCGGTGACGACGGCGGTGACGCGCCGCCCCGAGCGCTCGATCGCCTCGACCCGGCAATGCTGCACCACGCTCACCCCCATCGCGCGCGCACCGCTGATGAACGACTGCGTCAGCTGGGTGGGGTCGACGTAGCCGTCCGACGGGGTCCAGGTGGCGCCGTGGATGCCGTCGAGATCCAGCAGCGGGAACAGTTCCAGTGCCTCGGCCGGCGAGACGAGGTGGATGTCGAAGCCGTAGCTCTTGCCCTGGGTGTACACGCGCTGCAGTTCCTGCCACCGCTGCGGGCTGGACGCCACCCGCAGCCCGCCGACCCCACGCCATCCGGTCGGATACCCGGTCCGCTCCGCCAAGGTCTGGTAGGTCTCGACGCTGCTGCGCATGAGCTGCGTCAGTGAGCTGCTGCTGCGCAGCTGGCCCACCAGCCCCGCCGCATGCCAGGTGCTGCCGTGGGTCAGACCCGCGCGCTCGACGAGGACGACATCGGTCCGGCCCCGCAGCGCCAGGTGATAGGCGACGCTCGCACCGACCACGCCACCGCCGATGACGACGATCTCGCTCCGCTCCGGCACGGACATGTCAACCCCAATCGGCGGCAGGGCGGCACCGATCACGATCCGGCGCTGGACACGGATCCTAGATCAGCGCAGGGCGACCGCGACCAGCGCCAGCACCGCCGGGACCGTCTGGATCACGAGGATCCGTCGGCTGACCGTCGCCGCGCCGTAGAGACCCGCGACAGCGACGCACCCCAGGAAGAACACGGTGACGGCCGTACCGACCGGGTCGTCCGCGATCAGGCCGAAGACCAGCCCGGCGGCGAGGAACCCGTTGTAAAGCCCCTGGTTGGCCGCCATGACGCGAGTCGCCGCGGCGAAATCCTCGGTGGTGCCGAACGCCGCACGGGTCCGTGGCTGCTGCCAGAGGAACATCTCGAGCACGAGGATGTAGACGTGGATCGCGGCGACCAGCGCGACCAGGACGAACGCGGCGACGCTCATCCCGGGCGGTCCGGCAGAGCCACGCGAGGGGTGGGCGCGTTGCCGCACCGCTCCGCGGCCGCGGGACGCACTTCTGCCGCCCGCACGACCGCAGGGTACAATCCGTCGGCCTGCGTCGAAGCCGATCACCGAAACGTCCGACGGCACTGCCAGGCCAAGGTCCTCCGGTGCCGCACCTCTTGCTCCCCTCCCACCTCGTGGTCCGCGACAGCACCGCCCCGCCGTCCGGCTGGCCGCCGGGCCCCCTGCAGGTGCCCACTCCTCAGCCCGGCCGCGGCCGGACTATGGCCGCCAGCGGGGGTCTCTACCGGTCAGGCCCAGGAGACGCTCGAGCTCCCCGCCTCCGGCCGACACCGCGACCTCGGGCCCGTAGATGCCCATCTCGCGGCCCATGTCGGCGATGGCCGCGGTCTGCGGCAGGAGGTATGCCAGCAGGTCGGCGTCCCATTGCGGCCGCCGCCCAAGGGCGGCGCCCAGATCCCAGCCGTGGATCACCAGCTCGCCCAGCACCATGACGCCGACCACCGCGGCCGGGATCGGGTCCGGTGCGCCCATCGTGGTCTCGCCATCCCATGCCTCGGGCCGGCGCCAGGCGGCGACCAGCTCCTCCGTCATGGCCCGGTGGGCGGCGGAGAAGTCGCCGGTGACGAGGTCGACGGCCGACTCGGCCTGGGCGGGCGGCCCGACTGACTCCTGGCGGCCGGCGGCGGCGAGGACCGGGCCCCAGAAGAGCAGGTGGTTGAGCAGCCCGCGCACGTCGTAGGACGCGCAGGGGGTGCGGGCGGCCAGCCGGGCGGGGTCGAGGTCGTGGACCAACGTGATGATCGGCGCCGCCGCTGCCGGTATGAGGGAGGCCGGTGTGATGTCGGTCAAGGTGTCGATGGACTGCATGACGATCACGCTAGGGGCCACCGGGCGGGCATGTATTGAACGAATGCGACAGCGGCCGCACGGACCGTGTCACGCTTGACCGGTGGCGAGTCGCCGGGTCCCAGCCGATCCGCGCGGCGTCGGGGGCGCGTGGACGCGCTTCCAGCGCCACGACTTCCCGGGGCCCTCGGCCGACCTCGCGCCGTTCGTCGCCAGGTACTGGATCGTCGAGTGGGAATACGGCGAGCCCTATCGCCAGCTCATCGTCCCGAGCCCGCAGGTCCATGTGAGCTTTCGTGACGACCTGCCGCCGGAGGTCCACGGGGTCGCCAGCGGGCACGGTTTCAAGGAGCTCAGCGGACGGGCGGGTCCTCGGGGTGGCGTTCCGGCCCGGCGGCGGCCGTCCGGTGTTGCGCGTACCCATCTCGACGCTGAGCGACCGGAGCGTTCCGGCATCCGGCCTCCCGGCACTGGCGGTATGGCCGGGCGGCGAACCAGATGTCGCGAGTGTCGAGGAGTGGCTCCGGTCGGTGCCCGAGGCGGATCCCACCGCGCAATGGGTGACCGAGGTGGTCGCGACGGTGGTGGCCGACCCCGACATCACCCGCGTCGACCAGCTCGCCAGCTGCAGTGGCACCTCAGTGCGACGGTTGCAGCGGCTGTTCGCGGCCTACGTGGGGGTCAGCCCCAAATGGGTGATCAGGCGCTACCGGCTGCAGGAGGTGACCGAGCGGATGGCGCGAGGCGACACCGCTGACTGGGCCGGGCTGGCGGCCGAGCTGGGCTATGCCGACCAGGCCCATTTCACCCGGGACTTCACGGGGGTGTTCGGTGAGACGCCTGCCCAGTACGCCCGTCGGTACTGACCGGCTCTCAGCTCGACGCACCGGCGCCGGTCACCACGACCGCGCTGATGACCGCCGCGGCCGTCGCGTCCTGTGCGGCCCTGACCGCGGCCCGCGTCGCCTCGGCCGTCCAGTCACCCTCGGCGATCTCCTTCGCCCGGTCACGCACGGCGTGCCGGGTGGGCCTGTCGAGGTCACCGAGCACCTTGGGGGCCTGGTCGAGCGAGGCGAGCAGGGCGATCAGCGCCGCGATCGACTCGTCCGGGGTGACACCATCGAGGAGAACCCCGCGCAGTCGCTGCCGGACCTCGGCCTCGTGGGAGCTGTCGACGGTCGGCCACCGGTGGCGGGGGAAGATGCCGAGCACCCGGTCGGCGTCCTCGCGCAACACCCCCCGCGCCACCAACCGATCGAGCAGGGCGCGCCGCGCCCCCTTGCGTAGGCGCGGCACCAGATCGACCGCCTTGCGCGGCTTCTCGCCGATCACCGCAAGCGCGCGGTCGAGCAGCTCGTCCCCGGTCGGACCAGGGTCGAGCACCTCGACCCTGCGGCGCCTCGGCTTGGGGTCGTCGTCGACACACACCCGGCCGGCCAGCGCCAACTCGATGAGCAGGGCCCCACCCAGGCCGTAGTCGAACCTGGTCTCATCGGTCCTGCGGGATCCGGTCTCGTCGTCGAGGAACAGCAGCAGCAGATCCTCGGCGATCACGGGGACACCGGTCCGGCAGGTCGGGCGGCACGGTCCACGAGCATCCCCCAAAGCTACGGGGTGACGGCCACCTCGATGCCCTCGCCCAGGAACGACAGGTGCCCGGGCAGCAGGATCGCCTCGGGCAGCGGGGTCTCATAACCCCACGCCACGTCGGCGGGACCGCCGGAGACAGATCGGTACGTCGCCACACCCTTGTAGCCGCACGTCGTGCGGGTGTCGCTGCCGACGAGCAGGTCGGTGCGGACATCGGCGACAGGGATGTACCAGCGCGCCGGCAAGGCGGTCTCGAACACGCCGATCGGCCGCGTCGTGTCGGCCAGGGTCACCGTCTCGCCGTCCGGGCGGTGCCACAGCACGTGGACGTGGCGGCTGCTGGGCCGGGCGTCGACTCGGTGGAAGGGGTCGCGGGGATGGGTGCCGGTGATCGGCTCGTCCTCTTCGAGGACCGCGTCACCGGATGTGGCACCCGGCTCGAGGTCGAGCTTCTCCAGGTACAGCCCAGCGAGCCCATGCAGGCCCGGCAGCTTCGGGTTGGGCGACTCGTAGCGCCAGAGCAGATCCTCGACCAGCCGGTCGCCGGCCTTCACCGAACGGTAGGTGGCGTCGCCCTTGAACGGGCAGTGCGTGCTCGTGTCGCTGGGCACCAGCACGTCGGGGTCGACGTCGGCGAAGGGGACGTAGTAGCGGGGCAGGATGCCGGTCTCGTGCAGGATCACCGCACCGGTGGTGTCCAGGACGGTCCGCGTGCCCCCGGCGCCGTCGCCGACGACCAGCCGGATGCGCTTGTCAGTCGGTGTCAGCAAGATCCGGTGCTGCGGACCGTCGATGGTGTAGTTCGATTGCCCGGGCTCGGCCGAGAGCGGACCGGGCGGGAACGTGAGCGCCATGACTTCGGCAACGCCGGCACAGCTCGACCGCTTCCCGCCCTCTGCCGGCGCCTGGAACCCCGATGAGGCGCCGCGGCTGGTTGTTCTGGCGCGCGCGCCAGCCGGAGCAGCAGCGCGCGCGCCAGGTCGGGGTCACGGGGGGGTCTGCAGCGCCGCTCGGGTGATGGGCCCGACGATGCCGTCGATCTCGAGGTCGTGGGCCTTCTGGAAGTCGCGAACGGCCACTGCGGTGCGAGGGCCGAAGACCCCATCGGCAGGTCCGGGGTCGACGCCGTGCATCTGCAGCCGCCGTTGCACCCACCGCACGTCGTCGCCGGCGTCGCCCTGTTGCAGGTTCTGAGCAGCGTCGAAGCCGGGGACGACGCCGCCGTGCGTCCAAGGCCGTTGGGCGGCGGAAAAGACGTTGACGCCATAGGCGCTGCCGCGGGCCTCGAACGTCTGACCGTCACCGAGCGAGATGGCGACATGGTCGTTGCTCGGGCCCTCGTCGATGCGGAAGAGCAGGGCGCCGCGGGTCTGCCGGGCCGCCCCGACGCTGATCAGCGCGCCTGCCCGCCGGCAGGCGTCCCGCTGGTTCTAGGCCCCGTCGGCAAAGGAGACGCCGCAGCGGGCTGCCGCCCACTGCACCAGTTCCGAGCAGTCGAAGGCGCCGGGGTCGGGGTCGTTGAAGGAGGTCTCGGCACCGAAGATGTAGGGGTCGCCGCGCTGCGTCATCGCGATGGTGACGAAGTCTTGGAGGGTCGGCATGATCGTTACCTTTCGATGAGAGGTGATGCATCGGTACCTCTCGGAGTCGCCATGCCGGGCGCTGATACGAGCCGTTAGGACTTGTCGGTCCGACCGACAATGCTGGTCACCGTGACCGCCACCGGTGGCCTCACCCGCGAGGCTTCGCCTTCGTGGTCACATCGGGCGCGCAGATCAGAGGCGCTCCGGAAGCCCCACGGCCCCGCGCAGCCGTTGGCGCGAACGGTCGAGCAGATCGGAATCGAGGACGAGTCCCTGGGTGGCGCCAGCCACTCGTTGCGGGTCGCGGGTCATGTGCGCGCGCACCACAGCGTCCATCGACCCGCGGTAGGAATCCACCACGAGGCGCACGTTCGACGCCGCCTCGCGGACCGCGCCTCGCCGAGCACCGGACTCCAGCGCCAGCAGGTCGTCGGTGACCGAGGTGAGCCGTTGATCGACCAGGGCCCAGCGGCGCGCCGCATCGGAAACCGCGTCCTGACCCTGCGCGGCGAGGGTCGACTGGTCGGCCCGCCAGGTCAGGAGCGGTTCGTCGACGTCGCCGAGAACCCAGGCGAGCTTGCCGTCCACTCGCGCGACCGCTTCGCGGTCGCTGCCACCACGCCTGGCCAGGGCGACGATGGCGAGGACCAGCGCGAGCAGGACGAGGGCCCCGATCAGCAGCCATCCCCACCACGGCAGGCCGGAGGCGGCCGGCTGCGTGTCGGTCGCGGGAGACGACGCAGCCGCCGCCGCCGAGGCGTTGCTCTGTGGCGCCACCGTGCTCTGCGGCGCCACCGTGCTCTGCGGCGCCACCGTGCTCTGTGGCGCCACCGTGCTCGGCGGCAGCACGGTGCTCGGCGGCGAAGCCGTGGTCTGGGTCGGGACCGCATCCGGCGTCGTCGGGTCACCGCCAGGCAACGGGATCGATGGCAACCGGGTCGGGATCTGCGTCGGGAGCGGGATGGACGGCAGCTCGGTCGGCAACTGCGTCGGTATCCCGCTCGGCAGCTCGGTGGGGATCTGGGTCGGGATCTGACTCGGCAGGTCGATCGGCGAACCGTCACCGCAGGTCGGCACGGACGCGGTCGAAACGGCAAGCGCCAGCAGTGACACGACGAGTCTCGCTCTCATCCGTGGAGGCTAGCCAGATCGTGCGCCATTCCCCACCCCACGGGCAGGCTGGCGTCGGGGTTCAGCGTGCTGATGAGATGAGCACGACCGGCGTGTGACGTTACGTCGGGCCCATCACCCTGCGACGTCCTGCCTCATCAGGTCGTGATGACGACCTTTCCCTTGACCCCGCCCGAGAGCAGGTACCGGATCGCGTCGGGTGCCTGGCTCAGCGGGAAGGTGCGGTCGATTGCCGGCGTGACTGCGCCCGCTTCGATCAGCTCCTTCATCGCGAGCAGGTCGGCGGAGTTCTCGCTGCTGACGAACGAGCGCAGGCGCTGGCGTGCGTACAGATTGACCAGCGGGAGCCGGAGCTGGCGGGCATACCCCCCCAACCAGCGATGATCCGACTCGCCGCCGATGATGACCAGCGTCCCCGTGGGGGTCAGCGTCCGGCGCAACCGGGACAGCGTCGGGTTGCCGCCGATGTCGAGGATGACGTCGTAGCGCACGGGTCCGGCAGCGAAGTCGGTGGTGGTGTAGTCGATGACATGGTCCGCGCCCAGGCTGCGGACCAGGTCCAGCTTGGCGGTGCTGCCCACCCCGGTGACGACAGCGCCGAATGCCTTGGCCAGTTGCACCGCGTAGGACCCGACGCCACCGGACGCACCGGTGATCAGCACCTGCTGACCGGGCTGCACCTTCCCGTGATCACGGACGGCCTGCAACGCGGGCAGACCGGAGACGGCGACGACGGCGGCCTGCTCGAAGGTCAGGTTGGCCGGCTTCGGCGCCAGCTTGCGCTCCAGGGCCCGAGTACTGGTGGCGAAGCTGCCCTTGGCGAAACCGAACACGTGATCGCCTGGCCGGAATCGGGTGACGGCCGCGCCGACCGCGGTCACGACGCCCGAGACGTCCATTCCCAGCACCGGGTTCTTGGGCGTCCGCAAGCCGTAACCCGCCAGCCGTATCGGGTAGGGCAACCCGGTCATGAGGTGCCAGACGCCACGGTCGACGCCGGCCGCCCGAACCTCGATCAACACCTCATCATCGGCTATGGGTGACGCGTCGATGTCCCGGAGTTCCAGGACGTCGACTGACCCGTAGGTGTCTGCGACTATCGCCTTCATGCATTTCTCGTCACGGTGCTTACGTCGTAAGCTTACATCGTAAGCTACTCTCTTCCCGTGACCCCGTCCAGCCGCGGTACTCACGCCGTGACCCCCCGGTCGCCGCTGACGCGTGACAGTGTTCTCCGGGCCGCGATAGCCCTCGCCGACACCGACGGCATCGACAAGCTGACGATGCGCGCGCTGGGCAGGGCGCTGGGTGTCGAGGCCATGTCCCTGTACAACCACGTGGCGAACAAGGACGCCATCCTCGACGGCATCACCGACGCGGTGTTTGGCGACATCGTGGTCCCCCCGGCCGGCACCCCCTGGCAGGAGGCCATGCGACTGCGAGCGCTCTCGGCGCACGAGGCACTGCTCGCCCACCCGTGGGCGACGCTGCTCATCACGTCCCGGTTCAACATCGGTCCCGGCATGACGCGCTACCTCGATGCCACCCTCGGCCGGCTACTGGAAGGCGGTTTCACGATCGAGGGCGCACTGGACGCCTGGCACGCCCTGGACAGTCACATCTACGGCTTCACTCTGCAGCAGTTGAACCTGCCGTTCGCCGCCGAGGAGGCATCGCAGGTCTCCACCGACGTCCTGCCACGATTGGATGCCGCGCGATTCCCCCACGTCGTGGACATCATCGGCCGCATCATGCAGACCGGCCGCACCGAGGACTTCACGTTCGGCCTCGACCTCATTCTCGACGGTCTGGAGCGGCGACTCCGGAGCAGCTGACGAGAGGATTCAGGCGACGTGGATGACGGGCCTGCGCCCCGGATCGGGCTCGCCTTTGCGGAGGATCTCGCGGACCACCGGAGCGGTGTCGCCCCGGCCGAACAGTAGATACCGCAGCAGGTGGGTCACAGGTGAACCCTCCGACCACTCGAAGTGGCAGTGCGGTCGCACCCCGGTGACGCTCATCGCGAGCAACATCGCGGCGATGGCATTCGGCACCGCGGGGCTCTCCGCACGCAGGATGCGGTGGGCGTCGACCTGCACGCCCCGCACCATCAACACCTCGGTGAAATCGGACGGGTCGATGACGTCGATCTCCAGGAACACGACGTCGGCCGGGTCCGGGACAGGGTTCATGCCACGCTGCTCGAGTTCTTTCGCCGCGTACTCGGCCGCGTCGCCGGTCTGGCGGCGGTTGGCTATGACATTGAGTGTCCCGTCGTACTCGACCGAGTCGGTGATGAACCGTCGGGCGGCCGCGTCGAACTCGATGCGCTCGGCTCGTATCTCTGTCGTGCGGGACACCCGCGATATCAGCGAGACCGCGATGATTCCGGCGATGAAGATTCCCGAGATCGCGATGCCGTCCGGCTTCTCCCTGACGTTCTCAGCAAGCGCGTACAGCAGTACCAGTGTCAGTACGGCGAACCCGACGACGGCGAAGCGCTGCCTCTTGTGGGCACACGAGACGGTGACGGCGAAGGCCGCCGAGACCATCATGGCCAGGATGCCGGTGGCGTAGGCGCCGGCCTGGGCGTTGACGTCGGCCCCGGTGACGATCGTGACGGCGATGCCCACCAGCGTGTAGACGATGACGACCGGGCGCACCGCCCGGCTCCACTCCGGCGCCATGCCGTACGACGGCAGGTACCTGGGCACGATGTTGATCAGACCGGCCATCGCCGAGGCGCCGGCGAACCAGAGGATGAGGATCGTGCTGACGTCGTAGGCGGTACCGAAGCCCTCACCCAGGTACTCGTGCGCCAGGTAGGCCATCGCCCGGCCGTTGGCCTCTCCGCCGTCCTGGAACTCCTCGGCCGGGATGAGGACGGTGGTGACGAAGCTCGTCGTGATGAGGTAGCCCGACATGATGACGGCCGCACCCGTCAGCAACTTGTGAGTGTTCCGGATCCGGGAGCGCAGCCTCTCCTCGGGGTCTTCGCCCTCGGCGGCGACCAGCGGCATCATGCTGACTCCGGTCTCGAATCCCGACAGGCCCAGCACCAGCAGCGGGAAGGCGAGCAGCGCGGGGCCGATGCTTCCGACCAGGCCGCCCTGGCCGCTGGTCAGCGCATCGGTCCATGCGGACAGCGCACCGGGGGTGGTGAACACCTCCTGCAAGGCGACCACCACGATGATCGAGTTGAGACCGAGGAAGGCGACGACCAGCGGTATCGCGATATTCACCGCCTCGCTGAACCCCTTGAGGAACACCCCGGCCAGGACCAGCAGCAGCACGATCGTCAGCGGGACGCCGTAACCGGCCAGGAACTCGGGGACGTACGGGTTCTCCAGGGCGTGCACCGAGGCGTCAGCCGCCGACAGCGTGATCGTGATGATCCACGAGGTCGCCACGAAGCCCAGCAGTATCAGCACGAACAACTTGCCCTGCCAGAACGGCAGCAGGTGTTCCAGCATCGCCACCGAGCCCTGACCGCGGGGGCTCTCGCGTGCCACCCGCCGGTACATCGGCAGCATCCCGAACAGCGTCAGCACCACGATCAGCAGCGTGGCGAGCGGCGACAGCGCGCCCGCGGCCAGCGCGGCGATGCCCGGCAGGTAGGCCAGCGTCGAGAAGTAGTCGACCCCGGTCAGGCACATCACCCGCCACCAGGCGTGCGGCTGGGCGTGGCCCTCCTCGACGCCCGGCCCGATCGCCGGTGCGACCCGGTGCGCGAGCATCCACTTCTCGAATCTGCCGACCGAGGTCGCGGGGCGGGCCGTCGAACGGTGCACGACCGCCGGTATCGCGTACTGCTCGAGTTCTTTCATGCCCGGACGGCCACGTCACGCAAGCCCGCCAGCACCTCCTCCAATGGCGTGCCGGGACGGTAGCTTCCCCGGGCCCACAGCTGCAGGACATGGTGGGCGCCCTGAGCGAGCTGCGGCGGCAGCCCGGCGTCGGTCAGCGCGTCCGCCCCTTCGAGCATCTCCGGCGCCGTTCGCGAGGCACGCCCGGCGACGCCCGCGAGGTGGTCGGGCTCGGCGAGCGCGGACCTGGGTTCGACCTCGGCCTCGGCCAGCAGATGATCGGTCACGCCGAAGTCGGCGGCGAGGGCATGGGATACAGCGGCCAGGGCGCGCGCGGCCTTCTGATAGCTCAGATGGGCCAGCTTCAGCGCGGAGGCCGCCCCGAGCTGCTCGCCTAGTGTGATGGCCTCGATGTCGGTGTCGGCGAACAGGGCGGTCACCTTGCGCGCCGAGGTGGGGTTGCCGGCCAGGTAGAGCCGGGCGCTGGAACGCCCCGGCAGGCCCATGACCGAGGCGTCGAGCACCGTGGCACCACCTGCCGTCAGGCTGTCGAAGATCCGCCGGAACCTGCCCGGACTGATCGCGTTCGCCTCCACGTACAGCCCGCGATACCCCGCGGCGGTGACCTCCGCGGCGATCCCTTCGGCAGCGGGCGGCGGGCAGATCGACAGGATGACGTTGGCCCGGTCCAGCAGCTCGTCGAGCTCTCGAACCGCGACCAGGTCGGCCTCGCGGGCGCGCCGTGCGCTGTCACGGCTGCGCCCCGTGGTGCACCACAGCACGGTGACACCGCGCTTGCGCAGCACGGCACCGATGGCTGCGCCCAACTGTCCCGGGTGCAGCACCGCCACCACCGGCGACATCGGCCGGAACTGGGTGGCACTTCTGGGGGGCGAAGCGGTCACGATCCACCAAGGTACGCCTGGCGGCTCCCTCGCTGCTACGACACGGCGTTGCGCCGCGGGACGTGCCCGCGGGCGACGACGGGGACGGCAGGATGCGTGAGCATGAAGCAGGAGCACGACGAGGGCGGCGCGGCGGAGTTCTGGGACGGGCTCTACAACGAGCGCGAGCAGGTCTGGACGGGACGTCCCAACGAGGCGGTGGTCCGCGAGGTCAGTGAACTGCCCCCCGGGACTGCCCTGGACGTCGGCTGCGGCGAGGGCGGTGACGCGATCTGGCTCGCCCAGCACGGGTGGCAGGTGACCGGCACCGACGTCTCGCCGGTGGCGCTGGCGCGGGCCGCCGCGGCGGCGGCGGAGCTGGGGGTGGGCGATCGCGTCATCTGGCGATGGCACGACCTCACGAGCAGCTTCCCCATCGGCAGCTACGACCTGGTGTCAGCCGCCTTCCTGCACTCGCCGGTGGACATGCCTCGCGAGGAGATTCTCCGGGCGGCCGCGCGCGCCGTGGCGCCAGGCGGCACACTCCTGATCGTCGGCCACGCCAGCTTCCCACCCTGGTCGCGACATGATCACACCGAGGCGGACTTTCCGACGCCGCAGGCGGTGCTGGACAGTTGCCAGCTGATGACCGAGGAATGGCTGACGAGGACCCTGGCGGCCGAGGGGCGCGAGGCGACCGGACCGGAAGGTCAGACCGCGATCCTCACCGACTACATTGTTCGCGTCGAGCGCCGTCCCGCGCGGGGAGTCAACTCAAAGTGATTTCTTGTTTACGTAAAGTCACCTGAGGTGGGGGCCGTACCCGTTTTTTAGCACACACGAGCGCCTTGTGGTTCTGTGGGATGCTCATTCGACGGTTGCGGCAGCAGGCCGCACCCGATGTCCGTCACAGGAGCAGGGATGCGTCTCGGTGGGATCCGCGGTCGGCTCGTGCTGTTGGCGGCACTACCCCTGGTGGCCTTCTTCGTCCTGGCCGCCTTCGCGGCGAGCACTTTCAATCAGGTCCGCGTACTGGGTGAGAATTACCAGCAGATCGTCCAGAGCAAGGATCTGGTCGCCGACGTGCTGCCGCCACCGCAGTACATCATCGAGTCGTACCTGACGGTGCTGCAGATGACCTCTGCCGATAACGCCGCCGACACCGAGGACGCGATAGCCCGACTGGAGCGGCTGGAGATCGATTTTCGGGACCGGCGCCAGGTATGGGATCTGGCGCTGACCAACCCGACGATCCGGCAGACCCTGCTCGAGGACGCCTACCGGCCGGCGGACCAGTTCTACGTGATCGTCGACGAGGAATTCATCCCGCTCGTGCAGGCCGGCGACCTGGAGGCAGCCGATAATCTGGCCAACGGCCGACTGCGGGACCTCTACCTGGAGCACCGGGCCGCGATCGACCGGGTGGTCCTGCAGGCGACCGCGGAGGAGCAGCGCGTCGAGAACCAGACCGGGGACATCGTCGACAGTCGTGTCCGCGTCCTCATCGCAGCCTTTGCCCTGCTGGTCGTCGTCACGGTGGTTCTCGCATTCACCGTGGTCCGTTCGATCCTCCGACCGATCTCCCGATTGCGCGAGGTCGCCAGCAAGGACTTGCCGGAGATGATCCAGAAGGTCCGGACGACGAGTTTCGACGACGACGAGGAACCGGAGATCGACCTCATCGAGGTCCGCGGCAAGAGCGAACTCGACCAGGCCGCGACCGCCTTCAACTCCGTGGTGCGCTCAGCGGTTGACCTGGTCAGCCAACAGGCACGATTGCGCCGTAACACCGCCACCACCTTCGTCAACCTGGGCCGCCGGAACCAGAACCTGGTGGCACGTCAACTCCGCTTCATCGACGAACTGGAGCAGACCGAGACCGATCCGGCTTTGCTGAAGAATCTGTTCCGGCTGGACCATCTTGCCACCAGAATGCGGCGCAACGCCGAGAGCCTGCTGGTGCTGGCCGGCGTCGAGACCCCCCGCAAGTGGCGCGAGCCCGTGGCGCTGGTCGAGGTGGTGCGCAGCGCGCTCGGCGAGGTCGAAGGCTATGAGCGGGTACGGCTGGACCTGTTCGGCCAGGCGATGCTGCCGGGGACGGCCATCGCGGACGTGACGCACCTGCTCGCCGAACTGATCGAGAACGCGCTGCGCTACTCACCGCCCGACAGTGCCGTGATCATTTCGGGCGGCCACCTGAACGGCGACTACCAGCTGTCGATCATCGACCAGGGCGTCGGGCTGCCGCCGCGGGAACTGGCCGAGGCGAACCAGCGCCTGACCACCGTGATGGGCTTCGACGAAGCACCCACCGGCAGCCTCGGACTGTTCGTCGTGGCGCGGCTAGGGGCGCGCTACGGCATCACCGTCGAGCTCGAGAGCGAGGGCGGCGACGGCTTGACGGCCTACGTGACAGTGCCGAGGTCCATGTTGGAGCAGGCAGGCGACCGAGAACTCCAGGCCGCGGGTCGGGGCAGGCACCTGGCGCGACCCGGCGACTCGGTCACGCCGAGCCGTGGGGCCTCGTTGCAGCCACAGCCGACCGCACCCACAGTGTCGCCGCTCGAGACGACGCCGCGGACTCCCTCGATCACGTCCCTACCCGAGTCACCGCCGCTGCCTCCCGCGATCGAGTACCCAACGGAGACACCGCCGGAAGCAGCGCCCGCCGTGCCGTCGGCTCCGTCGCCGGTTGCGCCTGCGGCTGTTGCCACGGGGGGCATCCAGGTACCGGTCGAGCAGACGGCCACCCCAGCGCCGGGCGCAACAGCATCGGGCACTGACGCACCGGCACCCGCCGGACCGGCACCCGCTGGCCCGGCCCCCGGCGTGACGGCGGCCGGCTTCAAGAAGCGTCAGTCGAAGCTCGCCCCGGCAGGTGTTGCGGCCATCGCGAACGGACATGGCAACGGGCACGACCCCAACGGGGCGCCCGATGCGCAGCCGCCGGGCTGGACGGCGGAAACGGCCGCAGCACCCGATCGTGAGGCAGAGGATGTCCGGAATCGTTACAGCAGTTTTGCCGACGGGAAGCGGCGAGGCTCGGTCGACAGCACCACCTGATCACAGCAGGGTGTGCGGCGGTCGCATCGCGGCCGGCGCTGCCGTGGCCCTCCGAACGAATGGAGCTCGATGATGTCCAACGAGAGCGTTGCCGCCAGTGACTTCGGATGGCTCCTCAACCGGTTCACCGAGGAGACCGCGGGTGTGACCGACGCCATCACCGTGTCGGCCGACGGCTTCCTGCTCGCTGCGTCGGCCGATCTACCGCGCGAACGCGCCGAGCACCTCGCGGCCATCACGTCCGGGCTGATCAGCCTGACCAACGGGGCGTCCCGGGTACTGGACCTCGACGGCGTGGAGCAGATCATCGTCGAGATGGGCCAGGGCTACCTGTTCACGACCGCCATCAGCCTGGGTTCCTGCCTCGGCGTCATCGCCGAGAAGAGTTGTGACATCGGCCTCGTGGCCTATGAGATGACCCGCCTGGTGCGGCGGACCGGTGAGGTCCTGACACCTGATCTGCTTGAAGAACTCAAGAATGTCCTCACGGTCTGATTGCCCGACATGGTGACGCGAGGAGACCGGCGCGGCGGCTTCCGCGAGCCGGGCGAGCCGATGATCCGGCCTTTCGTGCTCACCGGCGGCAGGACCGCGTCGACACTGCCCGTGGAAACGGTAGTCTTCGCGACAGATCACCCCCGGATCAGGGAACTGAGCCAGGAGAAGCGGGAGATCGCGGAGCTCTGCAAGGTCCCGCAAGCCGTCGCCGAGATATCAGCCAAATTGGGTCTGCCACTCGGTGTCTGCTGTGTCCTGGTCGGTGATCTGGCCGACCAGGGCCTGATCCTGCTGTCGCAGACCGAGAGCGTCACTGCCGACCTCGACCTGTTGGGAAGGATCCTCGATGGCATCCGCAAGTACTGACCGGTCCGTGGCCCCGCGGCTCGGCGCCCAGGTCAGGTCCGCCAAGATCGTGGTGGCAGGAAGTTTCGGCGTCGGCAAGACGACGTTCGTCGGCGCCGTGTCCGAGATCCCGCCACTGACAACCGAAGCGTCGATGACCACGGCGTCGGTCGGTATCGACGACGCCAGCCAGGTGGCGCAGAAGACGACGACAACGGTCGCGATGGACTTCGGGCGCATCACCATCGACGAGACCGTTGTGCTGTACGTGTTCGGCACCCCCGGCCAGGCTCGATTCAGCTTCATGTGGGACGACATCGCCAAGGGATCGCTATTCGCCGTCGTCATGGCCGACACCCGGCGCCTGGACGAGTGCTATCCCGCGGTGGACTATTTCGAGTTGCGCTCGATGCCGTTCATCATCGCGGTCAACGAATTCGACGGCGCGCAGCAGCATGACATGGCCGACATCCGAGAGGCGCTCGACCTGGGACCTGATATTCCCGTTATCGCGATCGACGCGCGCCGCCGGGAGTCGGCGAAACTGGCGCTCATCACCGGTCTGGAGTACCTGCTGCGGCGCATCGCCCACGAGTCCCGCGTGACGCGCCCGGCCCCTCACCTCGACTGACCGCCGGCACGGTCGTGGCGGCCAGCTACTCGGCAGCCGGTCTGCCGGCCGTGACCCTGCCGGCCGTCACCCTGCCGGCAGCGACCTTGCCGGCAGCGACAGCCAGGGCATCCACCAGGTCGTTCATCCGGTCGCCCGAGTGACCCTTCACCCACCGGAACTCCACGTCTCCGCGGTCACGCACCAACGTCACCAGCGGCGCCCACAGATCCTGGTTGGCGACCGGCTTCTTGGCACTGGTGAGCCAGCCGCGGGCCAGCCAGCCGCGCCACCAGCCGTCCCGGAAGCAGTTGACGACGTACGTCGAGTCGCTGACCACGATGAGCGGCCCGGGCAGCGCCCGCACCGCCTCCAGGGCCGCCTGGATCTCCATCCGCTGGTTGGTCGCCGCCGCCGCCCCCCCGCTGTCCTGCCGCCCATCGCGGGTCGCCCACGCCCAGCCCCCGGGACCGGGGTTGCCCGAGCAGGCGCCGTCGGTCCAGACCTGCAGCGCGCCCGGCTCGCCATGATCCGCGGTGACCGGAGCGGGGATGACAGGACCAGGGGTGGCGGCCGTCTCCTCAGCGGTGAACAGGGCCCCCACGCCCGCGGCGCTGCAGGCGGCATGAACCCACTGCCGACCCGCTTTCGCGATCTTCTCGCCGGGTGTGATCGGTGCGGTGCACAGCGCACACGTGGCCGGGTACTTCGCGGTCAGCGGCATCGGTCCAGCGTACGGACGACACCCGCAACGCCCTACGATCTCATCGCATGGACGTCGTGGAGTTCACCCCGACCTTCGAGGAGTTCGCGTACTCCTTCGGCGGCGCCGCCCCGATCATGCGGGTCACACCCGGCACAGCCCTGCAGCTGTGGACAGAGGACGCGTTCAACAATGCGCTGCGCAGCGTCGACGATCGCTCGGCCGAGAAGGTCGACCTGCGCTACGTCAACCCGCAGACCGGACCGTTCTACGTCGAGGGCGCCGAGGTCGGCGACACCCTCGCTCTGCATCTGGTCAGCCTGACGCCGGCCAGGGACTGGGGCGCCTCGGCGACGATCCCGTTCTTCGGCGGCCTGACCAGCACGGATCGCACCGCGTCGCTCCAGGAACCGCTGCCGGACGTGACCTGGATCTATCACTTGGACACCGCAAGGCAGACGGTCGGCTTCCAGGCCCGCTTCGGCGATTTCGCCGTCGAGCTGCCACTGGAACCGATGCTCGGCACCGTGGGCGTCGCGCCGCCGGGCGGCGAGGTCCGCGGCTCATTGGTGCCAGAGCGGTTCGGCGGCAACATGGACACCCCGCAGATGCGGGCGGGCACGACGTGCTTCCTGGCGGTCAACGTGCCGGGTGCGCTGTTCTCGATCGGCGACGGCCACTACCGGCAGGGCGAGGGCGAGGCGTGCGGCACCGCGGTCGAGGGCGCCATGACCACTGTCCTCATCGTGGATCTCATCAAGGCGGCCGAGGCCGCTGCACCGGCCTGGCCCCGGCTGGAGGACGACACCCACTGGATGGCCGTGGGGTCCAGCCGACCGATGGAGGACTCCTGGCGGATCGCGCAGATCGAGATGGTGCGGTGGTTCGAGGGCCTGTACGGGCTGCACCAGATGGACGCCTACCAGTTGCTGTCGCAGCTGACCGAGGTGCCCGTCGCCAATGTCGTCGACGCCAACTTCAGCGTCGTCGTCAAGGCCCGCAAGTCGTTGTTGCCCGCCGCCGACGCCTTCGCCGGCAGCCATCGGAGGCTGCGCGCCCTGGGCCTCGCTCTCGGTGCCGGCTGAGCGGGGTACGCCATGGATCTCGGGTTGGACGGCCGGCGGGTGCTGGTCACGGGCGGCACCAGGGGCATCGGACGTGCGGTGGTGGAGATGTTCCTCGCCGAGGGAGCTACCGTCGCCTTCTGCGCCCGCACCACCGACGACGTGTCGGCGATGGTGGAGGCGCTGTCGGCCACGGGCGCGACGGTGCACGGCAGCGCCGTCGACGTCGCCGACGCGGCAACGCTGACGGCGTGGGTGACCGCCTCCGCCGAGGCGTTGGGCGGCATCGACATCGTCGTGCCGAACGTCAGCGCGTTGAGCGTGGGCGACGACGAGGCGACCTGGGCGGCCTCGTTCACGGTCGACCTGATGCACACCGTGCGCACCGTGACCGCGGCGATGCCCTACCTGGAAGGCAGCGACGCGGCAGCGATCGTCGCGATATCGAGCGTCTCGGGGCGCGAGGTCGATTTCGCGGCCGGCTCGTACGGCACGATGAAAGCCGCCATCGTCCATTACATCCAGGGCCTGGCCTTTCAGCTGGCCGGCCGGGTCCGCGCCAACACGGTGTCCCCCGGCAACACGTACTTCGACGGTGGCATCTGGCAATCCATCGAGCAGAACGCGCCAGACCTCTACGCCAGCTCATTGGCGCTCAATCCGACCGGCCGGATGGCCACGCCACAGGAGATCGCCGCCGCCGTGGTCTTCCTGGCCAGCCCGGTTTCCAGCTTCACCACCGGCACCAACCTGGTGGTCGACGGCGCACTGACCAGGGGCGTCCAGTTCTGAGCAGTCAGAAGAGGATGGCCGAGTGAAGATGATCGGGTTGCTCGGCGGGATGAGCTGGGAGTCGTCGATCGAGTACGAGCGCATCATCAACTCCGAGGTCCGAGCGCGCCTCGGGGGCACACACTCCGCGGACCTGCTGGTTCGCTCCTACGATTTCGCCCGGATCGAGCAGCTGCAGGAACGCGGTTACTGGCAGGCGGCGGAAGATCTGCTGGCCGCGGACGCCCGCATGCTGGCCGACGCCGGAGCGGGCTGCATCGTCCTGTGCACCAACACGATGCACCGCCTCGCCGGCGCCATCGAGAGGGTGGTGGACGTGCCACTGCTGCACATCGCCGACGCGACAGCCGACGCGGCACTGGCCGCCGGCGTGAGGACCGTCGGCCTGTTGGGAACCCGGTACACCATGGAGCAGGACTTCTATCGGGGACGCCTGCAGGATCGCGGACTGAGCGTCGTCGTCCCTGAGGAGCCCGACCGGACCACGGTTCACGACGTCATCTACGGCGAGCTGGTGCGCGGCGTCGTCGACCCGGCGTCCCGCTCTCGTTACGTCGACATCGTGCGCAGGCTGATCGAGCGGGGAGCGGACGGTGTCATCGCGGGGTGCACGGAGATCGAGTTGCTCATCGGCCCAGCGGATGTGACGGTGCCCTTCTTTCCGACCACCCGACTTCACGCCCTGGCAGCGGTCGACTTTGCCCTACGACCCCAGTCGTGACGCCGCTTCAGCCGCCGGAATCTCGGTTGGCACGGCGGAGGATGACGATGGCGTCGGTCCGTTGCTGGACCGTGCGCCCGGCGAACCAGCCGGGGCGCGAGGCGAGCGCCCTCATGCTGCTCACCGGTTGCGGCCCGCCCGGTGTGCTGCTGGGCGGCAGCGGGCGCACAGCGCCGACGGATAGGGTCGGGCAATGGAGTACCGCCAGCTGGGACATTCGGGCCTGCGGGTCTCGACGATGACATTGGGCACCATGACCTTCGGCGGGCGCGGCGACTTCGCCAAGGTCGGCGCCCTGGGCGTACAGGACGCCCGGCGCCTCGTCGATGTCGCGCTGCAGGCTGGCGTCAACCTGGTCGACACCGCCGACGTCTACTCCGACGGCGCAAGCGAGGAGATCACCGGCGAAGTCCTCCGTGGCCGCCGCGACGACGTGCTGATCGCCACCAAGGCGCGCTTCCCCATGGGCGTGGGCGTCAACGATGCCGGCAACTCCCGGTTCCACATCATCTCTGCCGCCGAGGCAAGCCTGCGCAGGCTGCAGACCGACCGCATCGACCTGTTCCAGATCCACGAGTGGGACGGCGTCACGCCGGTGGAGGAGACCGCCGAGGCCCTGGACACGCTGGTGCGGTCCGGCAAGGTCCGCTACGTCGGGGTCTCCAACTTCTCGGGGTGGCAGACGATGAAGTCGCTGGCCATCGCCGATTCCCGGGGCTACCAGCGGTACATCAGCACCCAGATCCACTACACGTTGCAGTGCCGCGACGCCGAGAGCGAACTGGTCCCGCTCAGCCTCGACCAAGGTCTGGGGATCATGGTCTGGAGCCCGCTGGCGGGCGGGCTGCTGACCGGCAAGTACCGCCGCGGCGAGCCGATGCCGGAGGGCTCACGACACCTCACCGACTGGAACGAGCCGCCGGTGTACGACGAGGGCATGCTCTACGACATCATCGAGACCCTGGTCGCGATCGGCGACCAGCGGGGAATCCCCACCGCTCAGGTCGGCCTTGCCTGGCTGCTCGGCCGCCCGGGTGTCTCCACCCTGGTGGTGGGCGCCCGTACCGAGGACCAGCTGCGCGCGAGTCTCGGCGCGGCCGACGTGGCGCTGACGGACGACGAGCGGGCACGGTTGGACGCCGTCAGCGCGGTCCCGCTGAGCTATCCCTATTGGCACCAGGCGGCCACCGCCGGTGACCGGCTCAGCACCGCCGACCTCGCCCTGCTCGGCCCGCACCTGTGAGCGCGCGCCGAGCCACGTTCGTCGTGGCCGTCCTCGCCCTGGTGAGCGTTGCCGTGGTCGGGTGCACCGGCGAAGGCGACGAGGCCGCCGCGGATCCCGCCGCACTGCTCGCCGACGCCAAGACCACCCTGGACGGCACGTCGTCGGTGCACTTCGTGCTGAGCAGCGCCGACGTCCCCGACGGGGTCACGGCGCTGGTCGGCGGCGAGGGGGATGCCGCGCGACCGGACGGGTTCGTCGGCGACCTCGATGTGACGATCGGCGGCGTCGCGGCCACCGTCGCGGTGGTCTCGACCGGTGGGACGCTGTACGCGCAGCTGCCGTTCTCGACCGGCTTCACCGAGACCGACCCGTCGACGATCGGCATCAGCGACCCCGGCACGCTGCTGGCGGCCGACGGCGGGGTGACCGGCCTGCTCGCCGCAGCCACGGACCCGGGGCTCCTCGACGACATCCGGATCGGCGAGACCGTGGTGCGCCAGGTCGAGGCGACGCTGCCCGCCTCAGCGGTCGCCGACGTCCTGGCCTCGGCCGACGACGCGGGGACGTTCACCGCCGTCTTCGGTATCGACCCGGAGACCTCCCAGCTGCTGCGCGCGACGATCACGGGCCCGTTCCTGGCCGTGGACACCCCCAGCACCTACACCGTCGACCTCAGCGATTACGACGTACCGGTTGAGATCACAGCACCCACCGGCTGACCAGGCGCTGGCAGCTCGGCGCGACCGGGCGCCGATGCGGGCGCGGGTCCAACTGGCCCTTGCCGCGGCGGCCGTCCTGCTGTCGGCCGCCGACACCTACGTCGTCATCCTCGCGCTGCCGGACATGATGGCCGGTGTCGGCCTGGGTCTGACCGAACTGCAGCGGGGCGCTCCCATCGTGACGAGCTTCCTGCTGGGCTACGTCGTGGTGCTCCCCCTGGCCGGGCGGGTGTCGGACATCGTGGGCCGGATCCCGGTGATCGTCGCGTGCCTGGGCCTCTTCGCGGTCGGGTCGCTGGTGACAGCCAGCGCGGGCGATCTGACCGTGGCGGTGATCGGTCGAGGGCTGCAGGGGCTGGGCGCGGGTGGCCTGGTGCCGCCCACGCTGGCGCTGGTCGCCGACACCTGGCCGGCGCGGCGCCGCGCTGTGCCTCTCGGGGTCGTGGGGGCGGCGCAGGAGGTCGGCAGCGTGGCCGGCCCGCTGCTGGGGGCGGTGATCCTGGTGCTCGCGGGGTGGCGGGCGATCTTCTGGGTCAACCTCGTGGCAGGCCTCGTACTGGCCGTGGCTTTGGCTGCGGGCACCGGCCGCCGAAACGTGCGGGCGCGGCATCTCCTCGCCTCGGCGCTGGCAGCGGTTGCCGCCGGCGCACTGGCACTGCTCCTGCGGCCGCCGCAGTGGCTGGCCACAGACGTCACGCTCGGTGAGATCCTGGTCCCGCTGGCGGGCGGCGCGTGGACCAGCCCGCTCGCGCTGCTGACCACCGGCCTGGCGGTGGCCGCGATCGCTCTTGGCCCTGCCCTGCCCGCGGTCCGGGCCCTGGCGGGCGTGGACCTGCTCGGCGCGCTGCTGCTGGGGCTGGCCTTGGCCGGCATCGTCCTGACCTTCGCCGGCGCCGAGGTCAGCCGCTCCCCCGTCGACGACCGGTGGCCCTTCCTGCTGGGCGGGTCGGCGCTCGCGGTGATCGGCTTCTGGGGGCGCCAGGCAAGGGCCGACCGGCCGCTGATCCAGCCGCGGACGCTGCGCGCGCCGGGTGCGTGGGGCGCCCTGCTGGTCAACCTGCTGGTCGGTGCGGCGCTGGTCGCCGTGCTGGTCAACGTGCCGATCTTCGCCCGCGTCACCCGGTACCCCGACTCGCAGATCGCCGCCGCGCTGGTCCTCGTGCAGTTTCTCGTGGCGCTGCCGCTCGGCGCGCTGGCGGGCGGCTGGCTGGCCCATCGCGGCCCGCCACGGCTGGTCGCCGCGGCCGGCATGGCGCTGGCGGCTGCGGCCCTGACCGTGATGGCGATGTGGGACGAGCGAGCGCTGTGGGGCGCGGCCAGCACGGTGACGCTGGTCGTCGCGGGGCTGGGTTTCGGTCTGGCCATCGCGCCGGTCAACGCCGTGCTGCTGTCCGCGACACCGGCCGCGGTGCACGGCCTGGCCAGCGCGCTGGCCGTGCTGACTCGCACGATGGGGATGCTGGTGGGGCTGTCGGCGTTGACCGCGATCGGGCTGCGAGTCTTCTACCAGCGCCAGGAGCGGATCGGTTCGCCGCTGACGCTGTGCCCGGACTCGCCGACGAACTGCCCTGCATACGCCGCCGCCACACAGGCGTCCCTGCTGGCCGAGCAGCAGGTGATCTTCCTGGGTGCGGCGCTGTGTGCCGGGCTCGCGGCGCTGGCGGCTGGGGTGTTGCTGCGACGGACCACAGCTGTGACGCGATTCTCAGGCGGTGACGATCGTGCCGAGGCCCGGTAGCCGCGCCAGCCCGGGGGCGTCGATCACCTGACGCACCGCCTGCTTGGGTAGCAGCTGGTGCTCATGCATCACCTTCGCCAGCTTGCCGGCGACCAGTGGGGCGGCGAAGGAGGTGCCGCTCCAGGTGGCGGCGCCGGCGAAGCGGTCCGAATCGGGGCTACCCATGGTGGCGCCGTCCCAGCCGTCGAAGAACGTGCTGACCACGTCGACCCCCGCGGCGCAGGCCCTCACCCACGGACCGAAGTTGGTGAAGGGGGCGGGTCCGGCGGGGCCAAGTGCCGCCACGCTGATCACCCCCGGCAGGACGGCGGGGAACGGTGCCCGGCAGGTGGCGTCGTTGCCGGCCGAGGCGACGATCACCGCGCCACGGTCGACGGCGGGGCCCGCCACGACGCCCGACGCGGGGGAAGCCGTGAGCTGCAGCCTACGGATCGCGGCGGCGAGCAGCCCCATGTGCCGTAGCGCGTAGCCGCCGAAGGACAGGTTGACGATGTCGACCTGGCCGATCAGCGACGTGAGAGCGCTCGCCACCTCCCACTCGTCGCCGTCGCCGGCGTTGCTGAGGACGTCGACGATGCTCAGTGAGCAGCCAGGATGCACCTGCGCGACCCGCCCGGCGACGAAGAGCCCGTGGCCTGCCACCCGGTCCAGGTAGCCGTCACCGTCGGAGTCGGGCCGCCCGTCGCGCAGCGGACGCTGGGTGTTGCCCAGCAGGTCGACCTCGTGCAGCAGCCACGGGGTGATGCGGGCGGTCAGGGCCGGCCCGGCGACGTCGAGGACGGCGACTGACGGGGTGCCCTTGGGGTTGGGCCGAAGCGTCCCCGGTGCCGGCGACGGGGTGGGTGCCGCCAGGCTGCGCTGATTACCCGAGAACGGATTACCCGAGAACGGGTTGCCCGAGAACGGATTACCGGAAAACGGATTACCGGAAAACGGATTACCTGAGAACGGATTACCGGAAAACGGATTGCCGCCCCAGCCGACTGCGGGATGCCCGCAGCAGCAGTCGGCGAACAGCACGTGATTCGGCTGCGCATCGATCCCGCGCGCGCTCAGCTCCTCGACGACGAGTTCGACGTCGAGGTCGACGAGGAACCGCCGATAGCCGGCCACCGATTCACCCGCCGGCTCAGCGCCGCCCTCGAACTCGCGCAGCACCCGCAACACCTGATCGCTGCCGTCCTCTCCGCCGCTCGCGGCCACGAGGATCTCACCCGGCCGATAGGCATACCGGGCGCCGTCGGCGTACGCGATCTCAGCCTGATACTCCTTCGGATCCGGCATGTGGGCCTCCTTCGGTCACCGTCAAGACCCCCTCAGCCAACCGCATCGCCGCCTCGATCTCCAAAGCGCGCCCCGCAGCCTGGGCATCGCGGAAACCCACCTCACCGAGGCGCTGTCTGGCCTCGTCGAGGAAGACACGGGTGACCCCGACGTCGGTGTCGTACAGCGCGATCCCACTCTCCGTCAGCAGGTCCTGCGCCTTGGCGGCCAATCGGGTCGCGGTCGCCCAATCCTGCTCGTCCTCGACCACGGCGTGGGCCGCGATCCGGGCCGTGGCCAGCAGCGCATAACCGAGCATCCCGCTCTGCCCCAGCGCCAACGCCAACGTCATGGCGATGCGTTGATGCCGCGCCGCGGCACGGAGGTCGCCGAGCCGCAGCCATATCTCGGCCGCGTTGCTCTGGGCGTGAGCCAGCAGGACCTCGTCGCCGAGCTCCGTGGCCGCGGCCAGTTCGTGGCTGAAGGCTTCCGCGGCCGTCTCGTACCGCCCTTGCGTAGCCAGCGCGATACCCAGCAGATTGTTCATCCGGGCCCGGCCCCGCGGTGACAGCCGGCCGGCCAGCGCCGCGCGAGCGATCGTCACCGCCGCAGCGGGTTCACCGCGCAGCAGGGCCACCTCCCCCATCGCCTTGGCCACACCCACCTCGTCGAACCCGGGATCCCCGGTCTCGGCCCGCAACCGGTGCGCCGCCGTCGCGTACGCATCCGCAGCCGCCGTGTCACCGACTCGGGCATGCAAGTCGCTGAGCGCGGTCAGCAGGCCCACCCGGGCCGGCGTTGCAGCCGGCAGCGCCGACACCCATCCGGTGACCTCGTCGATTCCATTGCGGAAGGTCTGGACCGCGTCGTGATACCGCGCGATCGTCACGGCCAACTCCTGGGCGGCGGCCTGGTCGGTGTCGGCGACGACGGCGATGATGTGCCGCAGGTTGGGCAGTTCGAGTCCGACGGCGGCAACCCACGGTCGCGCGGTGCCTCGAACCGGCCCCAGCCGGTCGAGATAGAACCTGGCGAGTCGGGCGGCGCAGCTGCCGGTCTCGGCCCGCGCCGACAATTGCTGCGCGGCGTACGCCCGAACGGTCTCGAGCAAGCGGTAGCGGGTGCCGCCAGCCGCCGGATCAGCGATCACCAGCGATTTCTCGACCAGTGACCAGACGAGTTCGGGAACGGCGTCCGACTCGATCACCGGGTCGGCCACCAGCAGCTCCTGCGCCACCGCGGCGGTGGCAGATGCCAACGAGAAGCCCGCCGCGAACAGCGAGAGCCGGCTCAGCGCCGTCGCCTCCTCCGGCGCCAGCAGCTCGAAACTCCAATCCAGCAATGACTCGATCGCCTGGTGCCGCGCCGGGCGCGAACCACCCCGTTCTCGTAGTAATCGAAACCTGTTGTTGAGCCCGGCCAGGATCTCCGTGACGTGCAGCACAGTGGTCTTGGCCGCCGCGATCTCCAGCGCCAGCGGCAGGCCGTCCAGCCGCTGGCAGATCGCGACCACCGTCGCCGAGGTGCTCTCGTCGTCCGCGACCGAGCGGACGGCGCTGGCGCGCTGCATGAACAGTTCCACGGCCGCGGAGCCCGCGCCGGCGGCGGTCGCCAGCGGGGGCAGCCGACGGACCACCTCGCCCGCCACTCCCAGCGGCTCGGTGCTGGTGATGAGCAATCGGATGCCGGGGCAGGCGGCCAGCAGCGAGGACACGACCCCGCGGCCGGTGGCGACATGGCGTTCGCAGCCGTCGAGGATCACCAGCGCCCGCGACCGTGCCAGCTCGGCCAGCAGGTCTTCCCATGAGCCGCCGACCGGTTCCAGGCTGACGCCGAGGCCGGCGGCGATGGCCGAACGCAGACCGGCGGCGTCGCGCTGCGGCGCGCACTCCACCAGCCACACGCCGTCCTCGACCCGGTCGGAGCGACGGATGCCCGCCTCGGTGGCCAATCGGGTCTTGCCGACACCCCCGAAGCCCACCAGCGTCACCAGTCGATGCTCGTCCAGGGCAGCTTCCAGCCCGGCGAGGTCCGCCTCCCGGTTGACCAACGGCTCCACCGGCGCCATCAGGTTGTGCCGGTCCGCGGGTAGCGCCCGCAGCGCCGGGAAGGTCTCCGGCGGGCCGGGCGCGGCCAGTTGGTACAGCGAGACGGGCCGGTCGAAGTCACGGACCTGGTAGCGGCCGAGCGGGCTCAGCAGCTTGCTGCGAGAGCGGTCAAGGGTGGCTACGGCCTGCTCGGAGACGACCACCTGGCCGCCGTGGGCCAGGTTCGCGACCCGCGCCGCCTGGTGAACGGCCATGGCGACGTAGCGGCCGCGCAGCGGGGCGGCGAGGCCCGAGTGCACCCCCATCCTCACCCGGACCGCCACCTGCTGCGGCCACGGCTGCGACCGCAACGCCGCCTGGGCACGCGCACAGGCGTCCACCGCGTCCGACGTCCGCGAAGCAGCTGTCGCCCTGGTTGTCCACTTCGTGACCACCATGGCGCTGCCAGGTGGAGCGAAGCAGGTCACGATGCCGCTCGAGCACGTCGCCGTACTGCTCCCCGAGCTGGCGCAGCAGCCGCGTGGAGTGCTCGATGTCGGTGAGCACGAAGGCGACCGTGCCCGACGGGAGATCGGTCATCGTGCCCGGGTTGCCAACCGGGCCGCGTCGACGATCAGGATCCGCCCGCGGCTCATCGCGATCAGACCCTCGTCGACGGCACGCCGCAGCACCTGGTTGGTGGTGGGGCGGGTGCTGCCCGAGGTACTCGCGATGACGTCCTGCGTCAACGGGATGATGACACCGTCTCCACCGTCGCCGTACAGCTCGCTCAGGACCACCAGCTGCCGAAGCACCCGCTTGTCGACCGGGACGAACAACGAGTCGATCAGCCGCGTCTCCAGTCGTTCGACGTAGCCGCCGAGCAATCGGACGAGGAACCGGTCCAGGTCGGGTGACTCCGCGCGCAGTTCCTCGAACCGGTGCTTGCTGAGAATCACGGTGACCGCCGGATCGAGCGCCCGCACGGTGGCCGAGCGGGTTGCGGTCTGGCGCAGCAGGGCCAGCTCGCCGAACGTCGCGCCCGGCCCCAGCACGGCCAATGTCACCTGATCGCCGCCGGGTGTCGTGACCTCGACACTCACATGACCGCTCAAGAGCACGTGCAGGCTGTTGGCGGGGTCCCCGGCATGGAAGACCGGCTCGTTACGGACGAATCTGGCCCGGGGACCCGCCAGGATCTGACGCCGCGCCGCATCGTCGAGGCCGACGAGAGCAGGCAGCAGCACCCAGCCAGTGTCGGGTACAGCTGGGCAAACGACCCCAATGTCGGTACGGGAACGCTCTGCGTGTCAGCACGCTGATAGTCGCCGCCGACCAGGCCTGGCGACGCTGGTCGAGCCGCCGGATCAGCCGGCCGGCCACTGTGGACAGAGCGGAGAAGACACCATGTAGGAACAGGAGTTCCTGACCGAAGAGCGGTTCTACGTCGACAAGGACACCACGGGCCGGACCCGTCTGCTGCGACCCGCCGAACGCAGCCGCAGGACCACCGCGCAATTGCCGCAGCTCGCGGCCCGCGAGTTCCTGCTCGACCACGCCGAGGCGAGCGGGATCCGGCGCGAGTGGTTGACCGGCGCCTCGCTGACGGATCCCGGTGTCGTCGCGAACGTCGCGGACATCGAGGACGCCGCGACGCCGGGCGGCATCGAACTGCGATACCTGGAGGAGAAGCCGATTCTCGACACCACCACCGTCGCCTACCAGCAGACCTGGCGGGGGATCCCGGTATGGCGCAGCGGTGTCACGGTGACGCTGCGCACCGAGCCCACGCGGGTCGCCTCGGTCGTCAACACCACGTATGCCGACATCGATGTCGAGTTGCCCGAGCAACGCCCGTCGCGCGGTCTCAGCGGCGAGGGCGGCCTGCTCACGGGAGCCTTCGGTGCTGCGGTCACGATCGCCGACCCCGCGAAGGCACCGTCGCGGCGGGCCAAGGCCGACGACCGACGGGTCGAGATCGTCACCGACCAGGTCGTGGTGTTCTGTTACGACGCCGCCGAACGCTTCGGCGGCCAGGTCACGCCCGCCCAGCCACCTATCGGAGTGGCCGACGGCGCGCCCCACGTCCACAGCATCGCCTTTCCCTTCGAGCTGCCCGAGCCGGGGGTCGAGGACGGCAGCTTCCGCCTCGCCCGCGAGATCGTCTTCCGCGTCCAGACGCCACCGGCCGGGCTGGTGACGTGGCTCGCGGTCGTCGACATCGAGACAGCCAGCGTGCTGTACCTGCGGCCGTTCCTGGCCGACGTCAACGGCCTGGTGTTACGCACGGACCCGCTGACCCAGGGCGGTACCGCGGGTCCGGGGTCAACCGCGGCGACGCTCGACGGCTTTCGGACATCGGTGACGCTGCCGGGGCTGACCGCGCCCGCCCCTGGCGCCAACCAGGCGCTGGCTGGCGCCCACGTGGCCGTCACGGACTTCGAGCCGTTCACCGTCGCACCGCCGACGCGGCCGACGGGCAGCAACTTCGACTACGGGTCGCGCACCAACGACTTCATCGCGGTCAACGCCTACTACCACAACGACGCGTTCATCCGCCTGGTGGAGGATCTCGGCTTCAGCCGCGCCACCTACTTCAATGGGACTACCTTCCCGCTGGCCGTCGACCATCGCGGCCGCTTCGGCTCGACAGACGGCATCGAGATCAACGCCTCGTGCAGCGGCAACGGCACCGGCGGCATAGCCAACGTCGATTACGAGCTGGCGCACCTGGGTGACACCACCAACCCGGTCGGCATCGCGCTGGACTGGCGGGTCGTGCTGCACGAGCTGGGCGGTCACGGCATCCTCTACGACCACGTCAACTCCGCGAACTTCGGCTTCTCGCACTCAGCCGGCGACAGCTTCGCGGCGGTGCTCAGCGACCCCGATGCGCTGGCGACGGACCGGTTCCTGACCTTTCCGTGGGTCGCGGCCATCATCGCGCGCCGCCACGACCGGGCGGTCGGCGCCGGGTGGGCCTGGGGCGGCAGCCAGGACGACCGCGGTTACAGCTCCGAGCAGATCCTGTCGACCTGTCACTTCCGGATCTACCGCAGCCTGGGCGGTGACTCCCCCGATGTGAACATGCGTCGCTTCGCGGCCCGGGTCACGACGTACCTCATGCTGCGGGGCGTGTCGACGCTGACGCCGCTGACCAATCCGGCCGCCGCCGATGCTTGGGTGCTGGCACTGCAGGCGGCGGACTCAGCCGACTGGGCAGCCGCCGGGCTGGCGGGCGGCGCCTACGGCAAGGTCATCCGGTGGGCGTTCGAGAAGCAGGGCCTCTACCAGGCGCCCGGCGCCCCCACCCCGGTGGCGCGGGAGGGCCGGCCACCAGCGCAGGACGTCTACATCGACGACGGCCGCAACGGCGAGTACACCTACCAGCAGGTGCACTGGGACAACCACAACGTGGGGAACCGGCGCTACCCCGATGCCGGCACGCTGCACGAGGACCCATGGCTGGCCCGGACCAACTATGCCTACACCCGGGTGCGCAACCGCGGCACCCAGACCGCGACCACTGTGGTCGTCAAGGCGTATCACACCGACCCGGGAGCCGGGCTGACCTGGCCGGACGACTGGGTGACGATGACCACGGCGCAGATCTCGGCGCCGGACATCCCGCCGGGCGGCGAGGTGGTCGTCGGGCCCTTCGAGTGGACCCCGACGACGGCCGACCACGAGTGCCTGCTCATGATCGCCTCGTCAGCGGGTGACCCGAGCAACGTCGCCAACTTCGGGCCGGGCGAGTCGATCGCGGAGTGGCGGTTGGTGCCGCACGACAACAACATCGCCCAGCGCAACGTGCACCCGGTACCGGCGGCGGCCGGAGCCGCCGGGATCGTGGCGGTGCTCGATGGCCGGGCCTTCACGGTCCACAACCCGTTCGAGGCCAGGGCGTCCTTCACGGTCGACATCGCCCTGCCGAGGGTGATGGCCGATCGCGGGTGGCAGGTCCGGGCGGCATCGAAGGGCGGCGCGGCGTTCCGGCTGGCGGCCGGCGGGACGCGCACGGTGCGGCTCGCGGTGACGCCGGGCGCCGAGATCAGCGCGGACCAGGTGGTCGCGAGCCCGAGTCGTGACGTGGTGGTCAGCGTTCGCGGCGACGGCATCCTGCTGGGCGGGATGACCTACCGGCTGGACCCCGACCGTGCCGAGCCGATGCCGCAGGGCGACCCCGATGGGCAGGACTGCGGCTGCGGCAGCGGTCACGCCTGCCGGCACGCCGCACGCGGACTGCTGCGGTGCCTCGACCTGCCCGACGGGGAGGTCAAGTCGGTGCGGGTGCGCAGCGTCGGCGTCGACATCGAGATGAGCGGCTGCTGAGGTCAGCGGGTCAGCCGATCGAGCAGCTCCAGCACGTGCTCGTACGGCTGACCCGTGGCCCGGCTCATGCCCATCTCGCAGGTCCGGTTGGAGGAGACGTAGGCGTCGAATGTGCGGCCGGCCAGCTCGGCGACCTGGGCCGCGGTGGCCGACGCGGTCAGTTCGGGATGCAGCATCCCGCGGTCGCCGGCGAAGCCGCAGCACCCCCATGCCAACGGGACGACGACCTCCTCGGCGCAGGCCGCCGCCACCGCCCGCAGGTCCTCGACGCCGCCGAGGTGAACACCGGCGCAGGTGGGATGCAGCGCGACAGCGGGCAGGCGGCGACGCACGTCCAGCCGCGGCAGTAGCTCGCGGCGGGTGAATGTCACCGAGTCCACCACCTCGATCCGCTCCGCCAGTGACCGCAGCCGCTCGGGCACCCGCTCCAGCAGCTCCACCAGGCCATGGCTGCAGCTCGACGCCTCGCACGCCACCGGCAACCGGCCGCCGCGCGAGGTCCGCCAGATCGCACCGAAGGTGGCCGCCGCCGCCTGCTCGTAGCCGTCGGTCAGCCCCTTCGACGCCCACGGTGTGCCACAGCACAGCGCGCCGATGCCCTCGGGGATCGCCACCGGGCGACCAGCACGCTCAGCGAGCCGGGCGAACGCAGCCGCCGCACCCCCCTCGTCCCCCGTGCCCCGGGGTCCGAACATCGACCCGACGCAGGACGGGAACAGCACGACCCGCGCTCCTGGGGGCGCGGCCGCCCGACGGCGGCGACCAGGCCCGGGCAGGTCGGCTCCCGCCAGCGGCACCCAGTCCTCACCCACCACCTGGCGCGCCGCCGTCGACGCCACAGTCAGCACCTGCGCCGGCACCGCCTCGGCGGCCCGCAACCCGGCCCGCAACAGGGTGACCGCCGGGCCCCAGTGCCGAGCCACCGTCGCCGCCGCGCGCTGCGCCCCCTCGTTGTGACGCCGCGCGCGCAGCCCCTTCATCACCGCGCCGGTGTCGATCGAGACCGGGCAGGCGGTCAGGCACAACGAGTCCGTGGCACAGGTCTGGACCGCGGCGTAGTCGTAGTCGCCGGCCACCTCCTCAGCCGCAGCCAGCTCGCCGCGCGCCCGCGCCGCTGCCATGCCGCGCAGCAGCGCGATCCGCTGCCGGGGCGTCGTCGTCAGGTCACGGGAGGGGCAGACCGGCTCGCAGTAACCGCAGTCCACGCACCGGTCGACCGCCGGGTCGACCGGTGGGCTGATCTTGAGGTCTGCCAGGTGCACCCGAGGGTTGTCGTTGATGATGATCCCGGGATTGAGCACGCCGTGGGGATCGAACAGTCGCTTGACCTCGCACATCACGCGGTACAGCTCGTCGCCGTACTGCCGACGCAGGTAGGGCGCCATCATCCGGCCGGTGCCGTGCTCGGCCTTGAGGGTGCCGTGCTGGCCGAGGACGAGGTCGACCAGGTCGTCGGTGAAACGTTCGTAGCGCTGGACCTGTGATGCGTCGGCGAAGCTCGGGTTGATCATGAAATGCAGGTTGCCGTCCTTGGCGTGCCCGAAGATCACCGCGTCGTCGTGGCCGTACGCGGTGAGCAGCCCGGACAGCGCCTCGGTCGTCGTGGTGAGGTTGGGCACCGGAACGGCCACGTCCTCCAGCAACGCTGTGGTCCCGATCGGCCGCGCGCCGGCCACTGCCGCGTAGAGCCCCTTGCGCATCGTCCACAGTGCGGCGCGGCGGCGCTGGTCGGTGGCGAACGAGACCGGGACGGCCAGCCGAAGTTCGGCCGCGGCCTGGGTCAGGGCCGTCACGTAGCCGCAGAGTTCGTCGGCCGTCTCGGCGCGGGCCTCGACCAACAGGGCGGTGTGCTGCCCGACGTCGAGCGAGGTCACGGCGGCGTCGGCCCGTGGGTCGGCCTGGCACACCCGCAGCGAGCGCGCATCCATCAGTTCCAGTGTCCGGGCGCCGGCTGCGAGCAGCGGCTCGATGGCGTCGGTGGCCCGCGCGATCTCGGGGAAGACCAGCAGCGCCGCGGCGGCGTGGGGATGTACGGGTACGGTGCGGAAGGTCGCCGAAGCGACGAACCCGAGCGTGCCCTCGGAACCGACGAGCAGCTTGGTGAGGATGTCCGCGGGGCGCTCGGCATCGACGAAGGCGTTGATGGAGTAGCCCATGGTGTTCTTCATCGAGAACTGGTGGGAGATCACGGCGACCGATCGGGCGTCCCCGCGAATCCGGTCCCGTAGCAGTGCCAGCCCCCGGTGCAGGTCCGGCGCGATCGCGGCGAAGCGCTCGTCGGCGTCGCGAGCCGAGGTGTCGACGACGGTCCCGTCGGGCAGGACCGCCACCACCGACTCCAGGGTCCGGTAGCTGTTGGACTCGATACCGCAGGCCATCCCGGCGGAGTTGTCGGCGATCACCCCGCCGACGGTGCAGGCCGATTCGCTCGCCGGGTCGGGGCCGATCGCCCTGCGGTAGCCGGCAAGGTGGGCGTTGACGGAGCGGACGGTGGCACCCGGCTGGCATCGCACCCGGTGCCCGCCGTCGAGCACCTCCACGCCACGGAACCAGCGCCGGGTGTCCAGCAGCACACCGTCGGTCGAGGCCTGCCCCGAGAGGCTGGTGCCACCGGAGCGGAACGTCACCGCCACGCCGAGCCGGTCGGCGGCTCGCATCACCGCAGCGACGTCCGTGGCATGCCGGGCGATCACCACGGCAGCCGGGGTGAGCAGGAAATGCGAAGCGTCGCGCGCCATCGCTTCGCGGTCGATCAATCGGTCGCTGACCTGCGCCGGGTCCGTCACGTCCGCCAAGGCCACAGCGAGGCCGGGGGGCGATGCCGATCGCCCCGTCATGTCAGCAGGGTACCCAGCGGATCGGCGACTAGCGGGTCGCTCCGCCGAGCAGGGTCCGGGTCATCGCCTGCGAGTTGCCCAGCATGTCGTCCAGCGCTGTGCGAACGTGCTCGGCCCGGACCGCCTGCAACGGTTCCCCTTGCATGTCCAGCGCCTCAATGACGCACCGTCGCAGCAGCTCTTTCATGAACGAGGCGGTGACGCCGGCGGTGCGGGCGACGATGGCCTCGATGTCGGACTCGTCGAGGACCATGGGCACCGAGCGGCCGTAGAGCCGAAACAACCGCAGCCGCGCCTCAGGACCGGGCAGGCCGATCTCGATCGCGACGTCGATCCGGCCGGGGCGGTTCGCGAGGGCACGCTCGAGGATCTTGGCGCGGTTGGTGGTGAGGATGAACAACAGGTCACAGTCACTGGCAGCGCCGTCCATGGCGTCCAGCAACTCGAACAGGACGGGGCTTGGTGCCCGGCCGTGGCCGCGCTCCTCGGCCACCAGATCGACGTCCTCCAGCAGGACGACCGCCGGTTGCAGCTCGCGCGCCAGCTTGGTGGCCTCACCGACCCTGGCGAGGGACACCCCGCTCAGCATGATCACTGTGGCGCCCGAGAGCCGGCCCATGATGTAGCGGGCGGTGTGGGTCTTCCCCGTGCCGGGCGGGCCGTAGAGCAGCAGGCCGCGCTTGAGGTGCTGCCTGGTGGCGCGCAGTGCCCGGCGGCGGGCGGAGATGTCGATGGTGTGGCGGTCGATGCGGCGCAGCACGTCCTCGGGAAGGATCACGTCCTCCCGCCTCGTGGGGGGCAGCTCGACGAAGTCCAGCCGGCCACCGACGTCGTCTGCCACCAGTTCGAGGACCTGGCCGCGATGGACGTTGAGCGTGGTCCGCAACGTGGCGAGCTCGGCGACGACGTCCTGCGCCTCGGCTACCCCGAGGCCCATGACCTCGATGACGACGTGCGGTTGCCCGTTGCGCTGTGGCCCGCGAACCAGGACCGCGTACCGGCCCCGGCGATCGGTGACCAGCAGCAGCGCCAGTCGCCAGCACGCCAGCGAGGTGGCCAGACCCGCCGGCAGGTCCACCAGGGCCGGGGCCGTGCAGCCGATCGGTGCGGCACCGCCGTGCAGCAGTTGCGCCATCTCCGGTGGGCCGGACGCCGTGGGATGGGCCAGCCCGTGCACCTCCACGGCCCGGTCGGGGGCGTACCGCCACGAATTGAGCGCGACCTGCAGGTTGACGTGGTCGTAGGCCGACCACTCGCGCGTGATGACCGATTCGGTGCCGCCGCCCGGGCCCAGGTGACGGCGCAGCAGCAGCGTGGCGTCGCCGTCTCGATCGGCGGGCGGTATCGCCTGGAGCCATGACAGGAATCGCTGGAAGTCGGCCGCTACGGCTCCGGGCTGCTCCGTAGGCTGCTTCGGCATGGACGTACTGTGACATCCGTGGCGATCGTGGCGGGCTTGGGGAAGCGGATCCGCGACACCGACGTTGCCGGTGCCATGACAGTCGCCGCTATTCCTGTGCGTCGCCTCAATCACGCCGTGTTGTTCGTCTCGGACCTGGAGCGGGCACTGAGCTTCTATCAGCAGGCGTTCGGCTTCGTCGTGGTGGCCCGCGAGCCACGCGCCAATGCGGCGTTCCTGCGGGCCGCCGGGTCGGACAACCATCACGATCTCGGCCTCTTCGGCCTCGGTGGACAGGCCGCAAGGGCACCGCGCGGCTCGATCGGGCTTTACCACCTGGCCTGGCAGGTGCCGACCATCGAGGATCTGGCCGCCGCCCGGACCACATTGGCCGAGCTGGGCGCCTTGCGCGGGGAGTCCAGCCACGGGGCGACGAAGTCGCTGTACGGCGCGGATCCGGACGGCAACGAGTTCGAGGTGATGTGGATGCTGCCGCGTGTCACCTGGGGCGAGTTCGAGAACTCGGCCCCGATCGAGCGACTGGACCTGGCGGCCGACGTAGCCCGCTGGGCGGGTGTGGTCACCGCCTGAGCGGGTTGATCGCCGCTTCGGCATTGCCGGAGGGCGGCCTCACAGCTGTGCCGCAAGCGGCGTTGTCATGGATGTGTCGACTTCTGGATCCCGAACCGTCCTGCAGTTCTGCGCACTCGCGCTGATTTGGGGGGCCAGCTTCCTCTTCATCAAGGTGGCCGTGGCCGGCATCTCACCCGTGCAGGTCACCCTTGGCCGACTTCTCTTCGGAGCAATGGCGCTGCTCGTGGTGATGGCTGCAACCTCATCCGCGCTGCCCCGGGGCATCGCCTCCTGGGCCCACCTCGGCGTGCTCTCGATCGTACTGTGCGTCATCCCCTTCACGGCGTTCGCCTGGGCCGAGCAGTACGTCTCCTCCGGCCTTGCCAGCATGTACAACGCCACGGCGCCGCTGATGACGATGCTGGTCGCCCTCCTTGCCCTACCTGCGGAGCGGCCGACCCCACCCAGACTGGGCGGACTGGGTCTCGGCTTCGGGGGTGTGCTGCTCCTGCTGGGGCCGTGGCGAGGTCTGGGTAGTGGAGAGTTGCACGCGCAGGGTGCCTGCCTCCTGGCGACGCTCTCCTACGGCGTGGCTTACGTCTACCTCCGACGGTTCGTCTCACCGCTAGGTCTGCCGGCCATCACGGTCGCCACCGTCCAGGTGGGCTGCGGCGCCGCGATCATGCTGCTGGTGACACCCTGGGTCGCCACACAGCCCATGACATTGACGCCGTCAGTCGTGCTGGCCGTGGCAGCGCTCGGCGTGCTCGGCACGGGTTTGGCCTATGTGCTCAACACCAACGTGGTAGCTGCCTGGGGCGCGACCAACGCCTCGACGGTGACATACCTGACGCCGGTCGTCGGGGTTGCACTCGGCATCGTCGTGCTCGGCGAGCGCATCAGCTGGAACGAGCCGCTGGGCGCACTGCTGGTGGTGGCCGGCGTAGTCGTCGGGCAGGGTCGGCCGCGCCAGAGCGTTCGGTTCCGACATCGTGAGCAGCAGCGCCGAGTAGCTACTGGGGTCCGGTATCCACCTCGCGAGCAGCCTGCACCGAACTCATGATCAACTCCTCCAGGACGGCGAGGTCGATGTCTGTTACCCGCTTGAGATAGAGGCAACCCTTGCCGATCGAGTGCGGTCCGAGCCGGGCCAGGACGTCGGTGCGGTCCTCGAACCCGCCGTAGAGGTAGACGGTGGTCGCGGCCTTCCGGGGCGAGAATCCGACGATCAGGAAGTCGCCCTCGCGACCGCTGGCATAGCGATAGTGATAGCTGCCGAACCCGACGATGCTGGGCCCCCACATGACCGGCGGGTAGCCGGTGGTGCGCCGCAGCAGGTCGAGCACGACCCGGGCATCAGCGCGGCGCCGTTCGTCAGGGACGGCCTGGATGAAGGCCCCGACGTCGGAGTCGGGCATCGGGATCGTTGTCATGACCCAGAAAGGTACGCCGATCGAGTTGGATAATCGACATTGCTCGTACTAGTGTTCGAATGCGTCTGGTGCGGGATTGCCGGCAACGCTGTGTGCTGTGCGCACCGCGTTGACCCTGGTCGATGACGCCCTGGGCGAGGCGTGGCGGGTGCCGCAGTCGCCATTGCTGTCCGAGCGGTCAGCCTAGGAATCGCCGTGCCCGGCGCATCGCCTCCTCGTCGGCCCTGCCTCCCAAGGCGCGCACGCCCCGCACTCCGGGGATAGCCATGAGCAGGGGCTCGACGGTGGCTGCCATGGTCATCAGCTTGAAGGCGCAGCCGGTGCACATGCCCGTGAACCGAACCACGACATCGCCCTCGATCACCTCGACCAGCTCGAGGCCTCCGGCGTGTGCCCGCAAGGCACGCCCGGCTGCTGCGACCGCCAGCTCAAGGGAGTCGATGCCGCCGCCCGCACTGCTCACCGGGGGGCTCGCCGCACTGCTCGCGGCACTGCTCGTTGGAGTACTCATGTTGCGATCGGATGCACAACGGCCGGCAGCGGCGCTGTGGGCAGGTCCACACCCATGAGCCGGGCGAAGTTGCCGCCGAGGATCTTCCGCTTGTCCTCGTGGGTCAGCTGTGGATAGCCGTATCCCTCCCGCAGGTCGTCAGGGATCTGCAGGTCCATGAACGCCCTGAGATAGGGCGCCGGCGGGCCCGCCAACCCCGCCTCGGATCCCCACATCAGCTTGTCCACGCCGACCTCGAACAGCAGCCGCCCCAGCTGCTTCTGCACCAGACGCGGCTGGATCGGGGTGAAACACAGATTGGCGGACAGCACCAGGTGCACATTGGGCCACCGCGCCGCGATGTTCACCGTCTCGTCGAAGTACGGGATGCCCAGGTGATGAATGAGGAACTGCATGTCCGGGAAATCCCGGGCGGCACGCTGGATGTCGTTGGGCCGGGTCTGCTCCACCGGCGTCAGGCCGAACGGGAATCCCTTGTGGAACTGCAGCACCGTGATGCCCAGTTCCCGCGCCTTCTCATAGATCGGGTAGGCCACCTGCTCGTCGTCGCAGCGCCAGGTTGCGCCGTCGGTGTGGCCGTTGTAGAACTTCATGCTGACCGCACCGAGCTCTCTCACCTGCCACTCCAGGTGCTCCAGCGCCGGCGTCAGACCTTTCCACGACGGGTCCACGCCGCCGCAGAAGAACGCCCGATCGGGATAGGCGTCGCGAAACGCCGCCTGCAGCCGCACCGGGGCCCACCAGTCGGCGAACCAGTCCCAGATCGGGACCACCTGCGCCATCGCGAGGTCCGTCGGCGAATCGTCGAAAACCATCCGGCCCATGGTGGCCACGCTGATCTCGGCGTCGAACCGGGTCTGGTCACCATGCAGCGGCCGCAGCGCCTCCCCCAGCATGAGGGCGAGTTCGCGGCTGCGGTGCGCGCCCGGTGCCGCGGTGAGCAGGTTGGCGTCGCTCATGTCATGCAGGTGCACGACGTTGTCGAAGACCGCGATGTCGTCGATCACGCCGCCGCCTCCGCAGCTGGACGGACTCGGGGCAGCCGATCGGTGACACCGAGCTGGTCGAGCATGCGCGCCATGTCCTCGACGTGCCAGATCTCGGCGATCTTCCCTTCCTGCACCTTGACGACATCGATGCCGTTGAACTCGACACGGCGGCCGGTCGGCGGCAAGCCATTGAAATCGCCCAGATGCGTACCGCGAAACGTCCAGAAGTCGACTGCGTAGTCACCGTCCGCCAGTACGCCGTGCAGTGTCATCTCGATGTCGGGAAACGCCACGGAGAACACGCGAATAGCTTCGCGCAGCCCTTCGTGCCCGGGCGTCTGCCCGGGCAGCGGATTATGGTCGATGATGTCCTCGGCGTACATCTCAGGAATGAGCGATGGATCGCTTCGCCCCCACAGCTCCTCGATCTGGCGCCGCACCAGGGCCCGCATCCCGTCGGGGGTCAAACCGGAACTCATGCCGTCTCCTCCTGCCACATCCGGGGTCGCAGCCCCAGGCCGACCACGGTGGCGCGGCGCCGTGCGGCCAGTGCGCGGCGGGCACGGTCGGACATCGCCGCCTCGCTCCAGACGACGTTCGTGTCGACGGTGACGAGGACCTTGGTCAGCGGCCCGAACTCCACGTGCACCTCTCGTTCGACCGCCTCCACCAGCAGCCCCACGAAGGTGCACCCAGGCCCGGTGACACCGAGGTCGACCTCGACGGCACCCTCCGGTGAGATCCACCGCGCCAGCACCAGACCCATGTCCGCCAGCGACAGCGAGACGCCGGACGCGGCACTGCACGGATCGACGATCCGCGCCAGCGCTCCGTCGAGGCGCTGGATCGGCGTCGTCATACCGGCACCACCGTCGCGTTCTTCTCCACCATGCAGGCCTTCCAGTTCGAGAACGGTTCGGCCAGGCCGTGCTCGGCCCGGGCCCGCGACCACTCGTCGTCGGCCTGGGCCGCGAGCATTCCGGGCAGATCGATTCCGGTCATCCGGGCGTAGTTGCCACCCAGGATCATCGCCTTCTCCGCCCGGCCCAGCGGCGGCAGGCCGTATTTGTCCAGCACGTCGGCGGGCATCTCGAAGTCCCAGAAGGCCTGCAGCCCCAGACGCGGATGGGCGAACAACGCGCCGTCGGAATAGAGCAGCTTCTCCGGTCCGCCCCAGAACAGCATCTCGCCCATCGCTTCAGCGAACAGCCGCGGTGCCTTCGAGATGAGCATGGTGGTGATCTCGAGGTTGGCGTAGACATTGGGAAAGCGCGCCAACGCGTACGCGGTCTCGGGCACGAACGCCATCCCGGCATGGACGATCTCGAAGTTCAGGCCACCGAAGACCATGGCCGCGCCCTCGACGTCGGCGATCGAGTAGGGCGCGAGCGGCACCGGTCCGTTGGGCAGCGCCTTGTGGATCGCGACGACGCGGATCCCCAGCTCGATCATGCGCTGGTAGAGCGGGAACATCAGCTCCGGGTCGTCCATCCGGAACGTCCGGTACGGCTCGAGCTGGTCCGGGTACATCTTGACGCCGATGGCCTGCGGCAGGCGCTCGTGCTGCTCGGCCAGATCGTCCAGGCAGCGCTGCAGTCCCAGCGTCGGGTCGATACCGAGGTAGGTCACCACCCGCTGGGGCCAGCGTTCCTGCAGCTCGACGGCCTTGTCGAAGGAGCACAGCCCGTCGCTGAACAGCGAGTCCAGCCGCAGCGTGTGGTAAGCGAGGACGTCGACGTCACTCTCGCGGAAGTGCGTCCGCGCCAGCAGCTCCGCGGTCTGGTCGATCTGGAACAGGTCCTTGGGCACCTGCCAGTCCGGCGGGTTGAAGTGCGAGTGGATGCCGAAGAAGGCCTCCCGTACAGCGGCGCCGAAAGGTCCTCGCGCGTTGCCGGCGTCGAAGTTGTAGGCATGGGCGACCGCGTTGACGACCGGGATGCCATCGATCATGTGACGCCTCCACGACGAGGGTTGAGTGCTCTACAGATTATGCGTTCTTGTGACGACCGTCTAGACAACGCGATGAGGCTCGGAGCACACTCCCGTCATGCAGATCGGCGTGATGCTTCCCAACGGGGTGCCCGAGGTCCGTGGTGAGACCGTCCTGGAGTGGGCCAGGAGGGCCGAGGCGAGCGAGGCGTTCTCGCTGCTGGCGGTGCAGGACCGGCTGGCCTACTGCAACCTCGACCCGCTGGTCACGCTGGCCGCGGCGGCGGCGGTGACCGAGCGGATCCCGCTGATGACCTACGTCTCGCTGGCCGGTGCCCGCAACGCGGCGGCGTTCGGCAAGGAGGTGGCGACCCTCGCCACGTTCGCGCCGGGGCGGCTGTCGATCGGCCTCGGCGTGGGCGCCCGACCCGACGACTACACGACGTCCGGCGTCGACTGGAAGCACCGTGGCGATGCCCTGGACGCCGCCCTGGCCGTGCTGGCCGGCCTGCGGCAGCGCCCGGACCCGCTGCAGTGCCTCGGTCCCGACCTGCCCGCCGACGTGCAGTTCCTCATGGGCGGCGCATCGCCACGCGCCATCGGCCGGATCCTGCAGCACGGCACCGGTTACGCCCATGGCGGCGTCGCGCCCTGGGTGTTCGGCCTGGAGGCCCACGGCGTGCGCCAGGCGTGGCGTGCCGCCGAACGGCCGGGGTCACCGCGGGTCATCGCCAGCACCTGGGTGGCCTCCACTCCTCAGATCCACGAGAGGGCGACCGCGTGGATGGACGACTACATGCTGCAGGGCGGCCCGCCGCTGCCGGTCCGCGACAGCATCCATACCGGCGAGGCGGACGTCCGGGCCGTCGTCGAGCAGTTCGCCCGCTACGGTGCGACCGAGGTGGTGCTGGTGCCCTGCGTCTCTGACCTTGCCGAGCTGGACTGGGTGGGCGAGGTCGCGCGCTCGCTGTCCGATGTGGTCGTCGCCGACGCACCCGAGGTACCCACACCGCCGCCGCACGTCCTGGCCGCGATGGGTGGCGCCCCGGGCGGACCGCCGCCGGGCATGGGCGCCATGCAGCAGGCGTGAGAACCGTCTGGCTGCCGCCCGACGCGGACCGTGCCGCGCTGGGCGAATTACCCAGTGACCTCGTCGAGACGGCCTGGGGCCGCTCACCGGCCGAGGTCTCGTTCGTGGTGCTGCCACCGCCCGCGCGCGGCGAGTTCGCCGCGCTGCTGCCGGCGATGAGCTCGCTCGATGTCGTGCAGACGCTCAATGCCGGCGTGGACTGGGTGCCGCCCCTGCCATCAGGCGTCCGGCTGTGCAACGCCTCCGGGGTGCACGACGGTCCCGTGGCCGAGTGGGTGCTGGCGGTCATCCTCGCCGACGCCAAGCGGCTGCGGCACTTCGTCGACCAGCAGCGAGCGGGGCACTGGGACGAGACCGCCAATCTCGCCTTCGCCCACGGCATCCCCGCCCGGGACCTCGACGGCAGCCGGGCACTCGTCATCGGCCATGGCAGCATCGGCCGCGCCGTCGCGGCGCGATTGGCACCGTTCGGCTGCGAGGTGGTCGGCGTGGCCAGACGCCAGCGACCCGACAGCCGACCGCTGAGTGAACTTCCGTCGCTGCTGCCGCCGGCTGACATCGTCATCCTGCTGGCACCGGCGACCCCACACACCCGCGGGCTGGTGGATGCCGCCTTCCTGGCCGCGATGAAGCCGGGCGCGCTCCTGGTCAACGCGGCCAGGGGTGCCCTGGTTGACCACGAGGCGCTGCTGACGGCGCTGCATGCGGGCCGGATCCGGGCCGCGCTCGACGCCACCGATCCCGAGCCGTTGCCCGATGGCCACCCGCTGTGGTCCGCGCCCGGCGCGTTCATCACCCCGCACGTCGCCGGGTCGTCCGCGCACTGGCAGGCGCGCGCGTACGCCCTCGTCGGCGAGCAGATCCGCCGCTGGGCCGCAGGCGAGCCACTACTGAACGTCCGGGACGCGGGTTACTGACCGGGGACCAACGACGCTGATTCGTCGTAGGGGGTCCGGTCTTCTCTCCGCAGTGGGTGCAGGGCAGGGCGAACGATGGCTGAGCGGAACACCATGTGGGACACGTGGGCGTGCCGGTGCGCGGCACGCCCACGTCGGCGTTTCCACCGGTCGCGGCCCACAGTGCAGCGGTCACCGTTGGAGGGGATTCGCTGTGGGACTGCCTGTCGCCATCCTCGGTTCCGGCAACATCGGGACCGACCTCATGCTCAAGGTGCTCACGTCGGCGGAGCTGGACCTCGTTGCTCTCGTCGGGATCGACCCCACGTCCGACGGCCTGGCACGGGCCCGCAATCTGGGCGTCGAGACCTCGGCCGACGGCCTCGACTTCGTGCTGGCGCAGCGCGAGCGGATCGCGCTGATCTTCGAGGCGACCAGCGCCCACGTCCATGTCCGCAACGCCCGGCCGCTGCGCGAGGCGGGGATCATTGCGGTCGACCTGACGCCCGCCTCGGTCGGGCCCGCCGTCGTGCCGACGGTCAACCTCGGCGCCCACCTGGACGAAGCGAACGTCAACATGATCACCTGCGGCGGGCAGGCCACGACCCCGATCGTGGCCGCGATCAGCTCGGTCGTACCCGTGCCGTACGTCGAGATCGTCTCGACCATCTCCTCGCTCTCGGCAGGCCCTGGCACCCGCGCCAACATCGACGAGTTCACGAAGACCACCTCGCGCGCGCTGGTCGACATCGGCGGCGCCCGACACGGCAAGGCGATCATGATCCTGAACCCCGCCGAACCACCGATCCTGATGCGCAACACCGTCTACGCCGCGCTCCCGGACGACGCCGAGGAGACCCTCGTGGTCAAGGCGATCACTGACATGGTCCAGCGGGTGGCCGAGTACGTCCCGGGCTACCGCCTGAAGACCGACCCCGTCTTCGACACCGGGTCCTATCGCACGCCGGGGGGCGACGCCCGACGCCGGGTCGCGGTGCTGCTGGAGGTCGAGGGCGCCGGTGGCTACTTCCCGCCCTACGCCGGCAACCTCGACATCATGACCGCCGCCGCCGTACGGGTCGGCGAGGCCATCGCCACTCACCGTGGTGTGCCCTCATGACCGCCTTCCGACTGACTGACTCCACACTGCGGGACGGGTCGCACGCCCTTGCGCACCAGTACACCCCCGAGCAGGTCGTCTCGATCGTGCGGGGGCTGGACGCTGCGGGAGTGCCGGTCATCGAGATCAGCCACGGCGACGGCCTCGGCGGCTCGTCGTTCAACTACGGCTTCAGCAAGATCTCCGAGCTGGATCTGGTGGCTGCCGCCGCTGACGCGGTGGAGCACGCGAGCCTCGCCGTGCTGCTGCTGCCGGGCATCGGGATCGCCGACGACCTGCGGGCGGTGCGCGAGCGGGGCGTGGAGATCGCGCGTATCGCCACTCACTGCACCGAGGCGGACATCTCCGAACAGCACATCCGCACCGCCAAGAAGCTGGGCATGGAAGCTGTCGGCTTCCTCATGATGAGCCACATGATCACTCCCGAGCAGCTCCTCGGCCAGGCGCAGCTGATGCAGTCCTACGGCGCCGACGCGGTCTACGTGGTGGACTCCGCCGGGGCGATGACCACGGCCGACGCGCGAGCACGAGTGGGACTGCTGGCCGAACGCCTGGAGGTGGGTGTGGGTCATCACGCCCACAACAACCTCTCGCTGGCCGTGGCCAACTCGCTGGCGGCGATCGACGCCGGAGCGTCGCAGATCGACGGCTGCAGCGCCGGGCTGGGCGCGGGTGCGGGCAACTGCCCCACCGAGATCCTGGTGGCGACGTGCGACAAGCTGGGCATCGACACCGGGGTGGACACCCTCGCCGTGCTCGACGTCGCCGAGGACGTGGTCAGGCCATTGCGGCCGACGATGGGTGTCATCGACCGCGCTGGCCTGCTGCTGGGCTACTCAGGCGTCTACGGGTCGTTCCTGCTGCACTCGGCACGGGCCGCGGAACGCTTCGGCGTCGACCAGGGCGAGATCCTCATGGAGCTCGGCCGGCGCCGGGTGGTCGGCGGGCAGGAGGACATGATCCTCGATGTCGCCGCCGAACTGGCTGCCAGGAGCGTGGGGCGGGCCGGGGCAGTGACAGGAGCCGCGGGTCGATGATCGGATGGTCAGCGGGGAATCGTGACGCAGAACGCGGCGCCGCCGCCGGGTCTCGGCTCTGAGGTCACGTCCCCGCCGTGAGCGCGCGCGATGGCGCAGGCGATGGCCAGGCCCTGCCCACTGCCGACGCCCGTGCCGTGCCGCCGAGAATCGGTGCCCCCGCTGACGAAGCGCCCGAAGACCGCCTCCCGCTCCTCCTCGGGGATGCCGGGACCGGTGTCGGCGACGACGATGCGGACCAGATCGAGTGAGGGCGTCACCGTCACCTCGACGGTTCCGCCGGCAGGGGTGTGCCGCACCGCGTTGTCGACGAGGTTGGCCAGCACTTGGGCCAGGCGTTCCCGATCGGCGTCCACCGTGCCGGCGGTGCCGCTGATCAGCAGCCGGACTCCACCGACAGCCGCGGTCGCCTCGAAGCCCGCCACCACCGACGCGGCGAGGGAGAGGACATCGACCGGACTGCGGCGCACGGCAAGCTGTCCCGCGTCGGCCAGGCTCAGCGTCTTCAGGTCGTCGATCAGGCGACCCAGCACGGTGGTCTGATCGACCAGCGAGGCCAGCGCCGCCCCGTCCAGTGGCAGCACCTCCTCACGCGCGGCATCCAGCCTGGCCCGCAGGATCGTCACCGGGGTGCGCAGTTCATGGGCGAGCGCAGCCGCGGTCCGCCGGCGCTCCGCCTCCAGCCCGGCCAGCGAGTCGGCCATGGCGTTGAAGTCCGCGACCAGCCCGCCCACCTCGTCGCGGCCGACCCGCCGCCGCAGCACCCGGGCACCGAGATCCCCGGAGGCCACGCGCCGCGCTGCCGCCGCGACAGCAGTGACCGGACGAGCGATGAAGAAGGCCAGCACGACGCCGACCATGGACCCGAGCAGCGCCGACGCCGCCACCGCGAGCGCGAATTCCGGCAATCCGTCGAAATCCGGGGCCGCATTCGTCAGTACCTGCCGTTCAACCGCGTCCGCGATGTCCGGGGGCAAGCCACGGATCCGTCGTTCGAAATAGACGATGGCAGCGTTCAGCGAGACGAATGCCGTCACCACGGCCACGGCGAGGGCGGCCCCGACCATTCGCGACGCCACGCCCGTGAAGATCCTCACGGACGTTCCGCTCCCGGGTCCAGCCGGAACCCGAGGCCCCGCACCGTGGTGATGATCCCCGGCGCACCGGCGGCGGCGAGTTTGCGCCGCAGGTTGACCAGATGCGCGTCGACGACACGCTCCAGGGCCTGCGAAGCGGGGGCCACCGCCTGCAACAGCTGCTCACGGGTGAAGGTCCGGCGTGGCGACCGGGCCAGATGGGCGAGCAGCCGGTACTCGGTGGCGGTCAAGGACAGCGGCACACCGTTGACCTGCACCATCGACGCCATCAGGTCGATCTCCACGACGCCGACCCGCAACGGCGGCTGGGCAGGTGCTGCCGTTGCCCTGGCGCGCCGCAGCACCGCGTGAACCCTGGCGATGACCTCCGACGGACTGAACGGCTTGACGATGTAGTCATCGGCGCCCAGCCGCAGGCCGAGCAGCTTGTCGAGGTCCTCGTCCCGGGCCGACACCATGATCACGGGGGTGTCGTGCTCCCGGCGGAGCTCCCGCAGCACGTCGAAGCCGTCGCCATCCGGCAGCCTGACATCGAGCAGGACGAGGTCGGGGCGGGCCTGATGATGGACCTCGATCGCTCGCCGCGCCGAGGCCGCGACGACGGTGCGGAACCCGTCTCGCGCAGCGTAGGCAGCCAGCACACCCGAGATCTCCGGCTCATCCTCCACGATGAGGACGAGGCCCGCCATGCGCCCGACACTAAGCGCCACCGTCGCGATCTCACCGAATCTTCACACCCGATTGACGAAGCGTCGACGACACCCGGCAACGCTGAGCGGTGTGAGATCTGCTGTCCGCCGACGCCCCGTGACGTGGTTGGTCATCGTCGCCATCGCGCTCGAAATCAGGATCATCCCGTTCTTCTTCCTCCTCGGTCTCGACGCCACGATCGAACGCGCGGTCACGCAGACGGGAATCGAGCTCCGCACCGATCTGGTCACCGCGGGCCGGATCGTGCTGGCCGCGCCGTACGCCTGGCCGGCCGCCGCGCTGTCCATCGCGCAGGTCGCGGCACCTGACCTTGCCCTGCTGATCGTCGTGGGTTTCGCCTTCGGCGCTCCCGGCCTGCGCGAGGTCCGCCGCCGCTCCAGGTTCTGGTCCCGCGACGTCGGCTACCGGCGCGGGCTGGCACTGTGGGCGGGGCTCGTCCTGACGTTCCTGGGCATGGGCGGCGACCGCCGCCCTGAGCGCGGCCTTCCTGTCCGGTGCGGGCTTCACCTGGTCGACACGACCGTTCACCGTGGGATTCGCCGGTGCTGTCCTCATCGCGATGTTCCTCGACGCGGGCGGCCTGTTCGAGGAGAACGCCTGGCGAGGCTTCGCGCTGCCGTGGCTGCAGGCACGACACTCCCCCGTCATCGCCTCGGTGATCCTTGGATCGCTGTGGTCGCTGTGGCACGTGCCCGTCAAGCTGCCGATCATCCTGGACTTCGGCCCGGTCGCGTTCATCGTGCTGTTCGCGGTCCTGACGGTGAAGTTCATCCTGCTCAGCCTCGTCATGGCCTATTTCTTCAACAGGGCGGGGGCGGCGACCCTGACCGCGATCGCCGGTCACGGCCTGTCCAACGACAGTATGGGGATCGGCGGCATGATCTCCAGCGAGCGATTCGCCGACCAATTGGCCTATGAGGCGCTTCTCATCGTCCCGATGGCGGTGGTGACGCTGGTCCTCGTCGCCGTCACCAAGGGACGGCTCGGACTGCCGGGGCGGGCCGCACACGCCATGGCGGCCGGCGAGCGCGGCTGACCGCTGTCGGCAGGGGCAGCGGCGGCGGGCCAGGCACACTGCCGTCATGAACATCTCCTGGTCCGGCACGGCGTCGGCGATCGTGGCGGTGATCGCGTCAGGCCTGCTGACGTGGCTCATCCTGGCTGCGGGAGCGCGCCTGCCGGGCCGCCCCGGCCGCTACGTGGGACGCTTCAGGCGCACCGCCGGCAAGGCGAGCATCGCCACGGTGATGGTGTCGACGGCGTTGACCGTGCTGCCCCTGACGGCAGTGCCGACGGAGGTCGCCGAGCCGGCGATCCGACGGTTGCTGATCCTGTTGCTGGTCGGCTGCGCCGCGTGGCTCGTCGTGCAGATCCTCGTCCTCGTCGAGCTGTACGCCTACTCGCGGCTGCCGGTGGACATCGCAGACAACCGCCGCACCCGAAGCGCGCGGACCAGGGTCACCCTGATCCGCCGGATCCTGTCCGCGGTGGCCGTGGTCGTGGCGATCGCGGTAGTCCTGATGTCGTTCCAGAGCTTCCGGACCCTCGGCGTCTCCCTGCTCGCCTCGGCCGGTGTGGTCGGGATCGTCGCGGGCCTCGCCGCCCAGACCACCCTCGGCAATGTCTTCTCGGGCCTGCAGTTGGCGTTCAGTGACGCGCTGCGCATCGACGACGTGGTGGTCGTCGAGGGCGAGTGGGGCAAGATCGAGGAGATCACGCTGACCTACGTCGTGGTTCGGATCTGGGACGAGCGGCGCCTGGTGCTGCCGACCGTCCACTTCACCACGACACCGTTCGAGAACTGGACGAGAAACGAGTCCCGGGTGACCGGCGCCGTGGAACTGCACCTCGACTACACCACGCCACTGCCCGAGCTGCGCCGCCGCGCCCAACAGGTCATCGAGACAAGCCCCCTGTGGGACAAGCGGGAATGGGTGATGCAGGTCACCGACTGCACACCCTCGACGATGGTGGTGCGAATCCTCGCGAGCGCCCATGACGCGCCCACCGTCTGGAATCTGCGCTGCGACATCCGCGAGCAGCTGCTCACCTGGCTGCAGGCGACGCACCCGCAATCGCTGCCGACGCTACGGGTGCTTCACGCGACGCAATCAGCGGAGGTACCGTTGGCGCGGTGACTGCCCTGCCACGTGCCGAACCTGAGGCGGGCCGCGTCACGGCGGGTCCGGAGGTGCTCGCGTGGCTGGCCGGCACGGCGGACTCCCTCGGCGCGGTCGCTGCTGTCGTTCTCCTTCTCAGTGCCGATGAGGAAGCGATCCAACCGGTGTGGTCGGTCGGTTATGACGAGGACAATCTGACACCGTGGCGACGCATCGACCTGTCCCTGCGGACACCGCTGACCGACGCCGCCCGTGACAACGCGATCGTCACGGTCGAGACCGCCGCCGACCTCATGCGGCACTACCCGGAGGTCGCGGTCACCGCGATACCAGGACACGTCGCCCTGGCGGCGGTGCCGATACCCGGGCCTCGTGCCGGCTCGCCGCCCCTGGGTGTTCTCGGGTTGTCATTCGCCGACGCGGCTCGCCTGCTCGCAGCCGGCGACCGCCTCGGCGACATCGCGGACCGATTGAGCACGCGACTGCTGCGGCCCGGCCGTGGCTTCTCCGGCGTGGTCTCGACGACTGCGGCGGATCTGCCCTCGACGGGCGAGCCTGCCGACCTGGCACGCCTCGCCGCAGTCCTGCTGGCGGCGCGTACGCCCGAGGAGGTACTCGACCTCGTCATGAATCACGGCCGCCCACTGCTTGGGGCGGACATGATCAACATCATGCTGCTGGAACCGTCCAGGCGCTCGCTGCGCTTGGTGGCATCTCGCAATATCCCCGATGCCATGGTGCGCACGTACGCCAGCCTGCCGGTGGACGCGCCGTTGCCCACCCGTGACGCACTGCGCTCGGGCGGGGTCTACCTGCGCGATCGGGAGGAGCGAGACCGGGAGTACCCGACCTTGGCCTCCGCCGCGGAGCGCGCGCCTGCGATCGCCGTGCTCCCACTCCCGATCAGGGACGGCGCGGGCAACCTGAACACGCTCGGCGTCATCGGGTTCGGCTGGCCCCATGCGCAGCCGTTCGACGAGGATCAGACACGGCTCATCACCGAGGTGACCGAGCTGTGCGCGGTCGCATTGGAGCGGTCGGACTGGTCTGCACGACAGCAGACGGCACGCCTGACGGCCGAACGCACCGCTGATCGCTTAGGGCTGCTGCAGACACTCATCCGGGAGCTGTCCCAGGCAGCCACTGCGCACGAGGTCGCCGCCGTCATCGCCTCGGCTGCCCGGACTTCGCTGGGAGCCCAAGCGGCGACGCTGAGCGCTTACGACGGCAAGCATCCTGCGCGGCATCTGGCGTGGACCGATCTTCCGCCGATGCCGGACGGAGTCGACGCGCACTTCGGAGAACTGATGATCGTCCGGGAGCTGGTGCTCACCCGGCAGCCGGTCCTGGTCACATCGACGGCGGACCGTGACGCGCGCTACCCGGACATGGCGGGCAACGGCGTACCTCATCAGGCGTGGGCCAACCTACCGCTGATCGTGGCGAACCGGTTCGTCGGTACGGCGGCGTTCGGCTGGCTCGCGGCTCGGGACTTCGCCGACGACGAGGTCGAGTTCATGTCGTCGCTTGCGGCACATGCCGCGATCGCGCTGGACCGCGCGGTTCTGCTCGAAGGCACCACAGCCACCGCCGAGACCCTGCAGCGTGCGCTCCTGCCACGGATATCGGCATCGTTGGAGGGGTGGGATGTCGCTACGCGCTACATCCCCGCAGTGGAGGGAACGAAGGTCGGCGGTGACTGGTACGACGTGTTCACGCTGCCGGGTGGCCGCATCGGCCTGGTGCTGGGGGACGTGGCCGGCAAGGGCGTGCCGGCGGCGGCCATCATGGGGGCGGTGCGGGGCGCGGTGCGGGCCTACGCCATGACTACCGACAGCCCTGCCGAGCTGCTGCGGGAACTCGACCTCTACACCGCCACCTTCGTCGCTGACCAGATGGTGACGTTGTGCTACGCAGTCCTTGATCCGACGACCGGCGTGCTTCGCTGGGCCAACGCGGGACACCCGCCGCCCCTTCTGGTCACCCGCAAGGGCACCGACTGGTTGACCCAGGCGACGTCAGCACCCCTCGGCCTCCTGCGCGACATCACCCGCATCGAGTCCGAGTGCATGGTGGCCGCGCCAGGCGACCAGGCGGCCCTCGTGCTCTACAGCGACGGCTTGATAGAGCGCCGGGGCGAGTCGATCTGGAGCGGCCTCGGCGCGCTGGCCGAAGCGGCCAGGGACCTGTGGTCGGCGCCTGACCTGCAGGCGGCGGTCGACCTGGTCGTCAAGCAGGTGGAGCACGCCAACCGGACCGTCGACGATCTCGCGATCCTCGCGGTCCGGCGGCGCTGAGCTCGTTGCCGCGGAGCTCCTGTCAAGTGGAGTTACCTCGATGACACCCACTCGATCTCGACGATGTCTCCGGCGATGACGGCCACCTGCTGGCCACGGCGGCCGTCCGGACCCCACAACTGCCAGCGCCCACGGGTGAGGTCACCGAATACGGCGGCGTGGACCGTGCCCGATCCGGTCAGTCGCGGGTGGACCGCGACGTGCTTGCCGTCGCGTATCCCGCCGACCTTGCTGATCTCGATCTCGGCCCCGTCCAGCTGCGGCGGGGTCCGCACCAAAAGCGCGCCGATGTCGCCACCGATGTCGAGCACCACGGGGCCGTCGCCGGCCCGGTGGCGTGTGCCGTCAGGCTGCGGGGACTTCATAGCCGCTGTATGGCGTGTTCATGAACGGGAACGTCGGCAGTGACGGCGTCGGGCCCGTGCCGTCCTCGATGAGACTCGCGGCACCGTCCGGGCTGTAGTCCGGCGAGACCAGCGGATAGGTCACTCCGGCGATCGCCCGCAGTTCGATGGCGACGACGTTGTCCTCCAGCCGGCGACCGTTGGGGAAGCCCGCCAGGTCACCGCCCACCACGCCGAGGTTGTTCGGCGAGGAACTCGCCGGGATCGCCACGTTGAGCCGCAGCAGGTCGGCGTAGGTAGGCCCGGTGAAGTTCTGGAACCCGGCGACGATCCCCTCCGGAAGCCCCGTCAACAGGATCGCCACCAGGTCCGCCCGGTCGGTGTCGGCCAAGGTCGCGAGGTTGGGGAACACTCCTGGGTAGAGCACCGGAAGCAGCCGGCCCAGCTCCGGACGCTGGGCGTACTTGAGGAACTGGTCGTCGTTCTCCGGGGGCAGCGCATTCCACTTGTCCTTGAAGCCCATCGGGACGATGACCTCGTTGAACAACGGATTGCCCAGACGCGAAACCTGCTGGAAGGAACCATTGCCCTCGAATCGGTAATCCTTGCGTGAGTCGAAGACATTGGCCGTGCGACGGTATGCCGCGGTCCAGATGCCGATCGTCGCGTTGGGGTCGTTGACGTCCGTCGGGTGGTCCCGGCGCCGGGTCAGCTCCGAGATCGGCAGTTCCAGCGCGATCGTGTGAACGTTGAGCTGTGCCAGCGCGTTCACGCCGACGGCGGCGGCCGACGGGATGAGGTGCAGATTCTGGAACGGTCGCAGGGTGCCGAGGTCGAAGATCGACCCGAGGTCGGCGTAGAAGGACTCCGCCCGCTGGCCGGCGAAGACCCTGCCGTCGCTGCTACTCAGTTCGTACACGGCTGAAGCCGCCAAGGTGGCGTAGTCAGGCGTGGACCGCGGCCCGATGTTGCACGGCGGGGTGGCGAGGTCCTTGGCGATGGTGCGCGTGCGCCCGCCTCGCTCACGCCGGACCACGGAGTACGTCTGGCGGCGGTTGAACGTCGCGTCGCTCAGCGAGGTGATCGGGCCGGTGTTGTACAGGAACGTGTTGGGATTCTGCACGCGAGTGTCGAACTCGAACCTGTAGGTGATGTCCGCACGACCGTCTCCGCGATTGGAGATGTTGATCTCGTAGCGGACGTCGTCGCCGAACTCGTAGAAGTTGGGACCTGCCGCTGGCCCCTGCAGTGGGACGTAGTTGGCGATGATCGTGACGAATCCTGGCCGGTCGGGGCTGACGAACGCGTAGAGGTCACTGCTGTCAGCGACGGGGTCCTTGCTGATCTCGGGTGCTTCGCGGTGAGACGACATCGCCGATTCACCTCGTCCCGAGAGCGGTTTGAAGGGCCTGGACGAGGTCACGGTCATGGACCGTGACCTCGACGTCGCCGGAGTAGAGCGTGACTTCGTCACGCGAGCCCGGGCGGACATGGGCGATGATCGTGTGCCCGGCGGCCGTGACGGGGCCGCTTGCAGCGGGTTCGGCGCCGAGACTCGGCAGTCGGGTACCGCTGCCGATCGCCGTGACGGCGGCAACGGCACCGAGTCCGGCGACGCCGCCGAGGACGGCGCGGCGGCTGGCGGCAAGGGGGGTGGCCTCTGGCGCGGACTGCGCCTGGTCGTGCAAGGAGTTGGGCATTGCTGAACCTCCTGGGTATCCGTCCGCCGCGGACTGCGGCGTCCAGTGCTGCTTCGTCGCCGCTTATTCACCGGATTGGCCCAAGTCACGTGGCGGTCGGCGGCGGCCGATCTCCGGCAACCGATGTGCCCGTTTCCGCCCGTCTTGCCGGCACTCGGCTCGGGTGCCACGTGGCTCGCGGGGGTGGGCTTCATCGGACCGGCTGTGGGGTAGGCCATCGCCCGTCCCGCGATGAGCAATCCGCGCAGTGCTAGGCGAGCAGCGGGGCCACCTCGGTGCCGAGCAGCTCGATCGAGCGCAGCACGTCCTTGTGGTCCATGGTGCCGACGCTGACGTGCAGCATGAACCGCTCGATGCCGAGCCATTCGCGTAACGCCAGAACCTTCTCGGCGACCATCTCGGGCGTACCCAGCAGCAGCGATCCCTCCGGCGCCACCAGTTGCTCGAAGGCCTGCGGGGTCATCGGCCCCCAGCCGCGTTCGCGCCCCAGCTGCGTCATCGCGGCGGCGTAGGCCGGGTAGAAGATGCGCTTCGCCTCATCCAGGCTGGGCGCCACGAAACCATGCGCGTGCACGGCGATCGGCGCGGCGGACGGCTGGTGACCGGCGGCGGTCAACGCCCGGCGGTGCAGATCGGCCAGCGGTGCGAACCGCCGGGGCTGACCGCCGATAATGGCCAGCGCCATCGGCAGGCCGAGCGTCCCGGCCCGGACGACCGACTCGGGGTTACCGCCGACACCGACCCATACCGGCAATGGCTCCTGCTGCGACCTGGGATAGATCGGCTGGTCACGCAGCTCGGGACGGAACCGTCCCGACCAGGTGACCCGCTCATGGTCGCGGATGAGCAGCAACAGCTCCAGCTTCTCGGCGAACAGCTCGTCGTAGTCGTCGAGGCTGTAGCCGAACAGCGGGAACGACTCGATGAACGAGCCACGGCCGGCGATGATCTCGGCGCGCCCCTGCGAGAGCAGATCGAGCGTCGCGTAGTCCTGGTAGACCCGGACCGGATCGTCCGAGCTGAGCACGGTCACCGCCGAGGTCAACCGGATGGTGCGGGTCCGGGCGGCGGCCGCGGCCAGCACCACTGCCGGAGCAGACGCGGCGAAGTCCGCGCGGTGGTGCTCGCCGACACCGTAGATCTGCAGGCCGGCCTGCTCGGCGACCTCAGCCTCCTCCACGACCTGCCGAAGCCGCTCGCCGTGACTGCGCTGCTGTGCCTGAGCGGGAGCGGCGATCGTCTCGGCGAAGGTGGTGATGCCCAGTTCCATGACCGGCCCAACGCCGGGGGGGGGATTCATCTCATCCCCGGTCCCCGCCCGTGGTGGCTCAGAGTTCGGGCGTGAGGTCGGCGATCGAGTCGATGACCCGGCTCGGCCGGTAGGGGAAGCGGTCGACCTCCTCGGCCTTGGTCGAGCCAGTGAGCACGAGCACGGTCTGCAGGCCCGCCTCGATACCGGCGACGATGTCGGTGTCCATCCGGTCGCCGATCATCGCGGTCGTCTCCGAATGCGCCCCGATCCGGTTGAGCGCGTAGCGGATCATCATGGGGTTCGGCTTCCCGATGACGTACGGCTCGGCCTTGGTCGCCCTGGTGATCAACGCGGTGACCGCGCCGCATGCCGGCAGCGGCCCCTGCGGCGAGGGTCCGGTCGGGTCGGGGTTCGTGGCGATGAAGCGGGCACCGCCGAGAATGAGCCGGATGGCCCGGGTGATCGCCTCGAAGGAGTAGGTCCGGGTCTCCCCCACCACGACGTAGTCCGGGTCGTGATCGGTGAGCACGTACCCGATGTCGTGCAGCGCACTCGTCAATCCCGCCTCGCCGACCACGTAGGCGCTGCCACCGGGATGCTGAGTGTCGACGAACTCCGCCGTGGCCAGGGCGGATGTCCACAGGTTCTCCGCTGCCACCTCGATTCCCGAGGCGGCCAACCGCGCCTGCAGGTCACGGGCGGTGAAGATGCTGTTGTTGGTCAGCACCAGGAACGGGTAGTCCTTCGTCCGCAGCGCGTCGAGGAACTCCGCGGCTCCAGGGATGGCCTTCGTCTCGTGCGCCAGTACCCCGTCCATGTCGCACAACCACGCCGCTGTCTCGCGCTCCGGGTTGACCGGTCTGCTCGTCGCCATGAGGGCAGCACAGCGCATCCGCGACCGCAGCACCACTTCGGACACCTGCCTACGCTGCGACTGTGAAGCCACCGCCGTACGGTCACGTGTTCTTGTCGCGTCTGCTGGCCGGCGCCGGCGTCACGCACGTCGCCGCTCCCCGGGTCTACGACGCCGTGGTCCCGCCGTGGGTGCCAGGGCCCGCCCGGTTCTGGACGCTGTCATCGGGTCTGGCCGAGTTGGTCGCTGCCGGCCTGCTGGCCCATCCGCGGACCCGGCGCACCGGTGGCTGGGTCGCCGCTGCGCTGTTGGTCGCGGTCTTCCCGGCCAACCTGCACATGGTGTGGCAGCACCGGCGCCGGCGGGGCCCGCTCCTGGCGTGCCTGGCCCGACTGCCGTTGCAGGTGCCGTTGGTGGTGTGGTCGGTGAGAATCGGTCGTGGGGCCGGTTCCACCCCGGAATAGGGCGGCGAACTGGCCGCTTCCACTTTGTGCAATCCTTCACAAGGAGGTCCACATGGCCAAGCACCACGTCGTCGTCGTCGGTTCCGGCTTCGGCGGGCTGTTCGCCGCGAAGCGCCTAGCCCGTGCCGAACGCGACATCGACGTCACATTGATCGCCCGGACCACCCATCACCTGTTCCAGCCGCTGCTATACCAGGTGGCGACCGGCATCCTGTCCTCGGGCGAGATCGCACCGGCTACCCGTGAGGTGCTCCGCGGTGCCTCCAACGTCCGAGTGGTGCTGGGTGACGTCATCGACATCGACGCCCGCACCCGAACTGTCACGTCGGCCGTGCCCGACCGGACGACGGTGACCGGTTACGACAGCCTGATCGTCGCTGCCGGGGCGGGGTCGTCGTACTTCGGCAATGACGCCTTCGCCGACCATGCCCCCGGCATGAAGACCATCGACGACGCCTTGGAGCTGCGCGGCCGGATCTTCGGCGCCTTCGAACAGGCCGAGCTGGCCGAGACCGACGACGAGCGACGCCGTGCGCTGACGTTCGTGGTCATCGGTGCCGGCCCGACTGGCGTGGAGATGGCGGGCCAGATCGCGGAGCTGGCGCACCGTACGCTGCGCGGGGAGTTCCGCCGCTTCTCGCCCCACGAGGCCCGCATCGTCCTTGTCGATGCGGGACCGCGGGTGCTGCCCAGCTTCGCGCCGTCGCTGGGCGAGGCCGCGACCGACCGGCTGCGCAAGAACCGGGTCGAGGTGCGGCTCGGCGCCAAGGTTGTCGACGTCACCGAGGGCGGTGTCCTGTACGAGGACGCTCGCGGCCACCAGGTCACCATCGAGGCCGCGACCAAGATCTGGGCCGCGGGCGTGGCAGGTAACCCGCTGGGCCGGTTGGTTGCCGAGCGCACCGGTGCCGAGGTCGACCGGGCCGGCCGCGTCAAGGTGCTCCCCGACCTGACGCTGCCGGGACACCCCGAGATCAGCGTGGTCGGCGATTTGATGTCGCTGGACAACCTGCCGGGCGTCGCGCAGGTGGCGATTCAGAGCGGCAAGTACGCCGCCGACCTCGTCATCGGCCGGGTCCGCGGCAAGCAGCCAGCAGGCCCGTTCCACTACTTCGACAAGGGCAACATGGCGACGATCTCGCGGTTCTCCGCGGTGGCCGAGGTCGGAAACGTCCGAATTCGCGGTTTCGTCGCGTGGTTGGCCTGGCTGTTCGTCCATCTGCTGTATCTGATCGGCTTCAAGACCAGGGTCTCGACGCTGCTGCACTGGCTGATCAGCTTCATCGGCCGGGGCCGCACCGAACGCGTGACGACCTACCAGCAGGTGGTGGGCCGCCAGGCGATGGCGCAACTGGAACGGGAACGAGACGCGGCTCAGCGCACCGGGCGGTAGGCGGCCACCAGCGGGCAGACGAACACGTCGCGGGCGCCGAGGCCGACCCGGTTGAGGTACTTCGCGACGTGTACGTAGGAGGTCATGAGGCTGGTCTCGGTGTAGGTGATGCCGTGCCGGGCGCAGAAGTCGCGCACCAGGGGCTTCACCCGGCGCAGGTTGGGCCGGGCCATGTTCGGGAACAGGTGGTGCTCGATCTGGTGGTTGAGCCCGCCGAGCAGGAAGTCCATGAAGCGGCCGCCGCTGACATTGCGTGACATGAGGACCTGGCGGCGCAGGAAGTCGACGTTGACCCGGTCCGGCAGCAGGGGCATCCCGATGTGATTGGGCGCGAACGAGGCGCCCAGGTAGTAGCCGAACACGCCGACCTGCAGCCCGATGAACGCCAGCGCCATGTACCACGGCATCACGCTGAACAGCAGGGCCAATGTGGCGCTGATCCGCGCCGTGATCAGGGTGAGTTCCACCCGCCGGCGCTTGATCTTGTTGGCGGGGTCGAGCAGCCACTTGATGCTGTTGGCGTGCAGTGCCAGGCCTTCCAGTGCCAGGAGGCCGAAGAAGTAGTACCCCTGCTTGCGGGCCAACCACTTGCCCAGGCTCGGCCGGCCGTCGCGGGCCTGCTGGTGGTAAGCGACCACGCCGGACTCGATGTCGTCGTCGCGGCCCAGCTGATTCGGCGCACCATGGTGGCGGGTGTGCTTGCCGGTCCACCAGCTCTGGCTCATTCCGCTGAGCAGGCCGATGACGAACAGGGCAGCCCAGTCGTTGCGCTTGCCGGAGGTGAAGATCTGCCGGTGCGCGGCGTCGTGGCCGAGGAACGCGGTCTGCGCCAGGCCGAGGCCGAGCACGCCGGCGACGATCAGCTGAAACCAGGAGTCGCCGAGGAAGATGATCGCGGTCGCGCATCCGGCCAAGAACAACGGCGCGAGCACCAGCTTGGTGCTGTAGTGACCGTATCTGCGCCGCATCAGTCCGAGGGACGCGACCTCACGCTGCAGCTCGACGAACAGGGTCTGCGCGCGTTGCGAGCGGGGGCGGTCTGTGGCCGGTCGTTCGAGCACAGCTGCGGTCATGCCGGTACCTCCATGGTTGTGGATCCACGGAAGCAGTTCCCGCTGGACCTAGGTTACGTCACCGTAGGTTCGGCGCCCGTCGAGGTGCCGGATGTGTCGCTGGGAGTGTCCTGTGACACAGCCGGCGGCGGGCGGCCGAACATCGGGGCGAGGACCTCGTCGATGGTGTGTGCGGGCGCCCCGCGACGCGCTGCCAGAAGTCCGATCAGCAGCCAGCCCACGATGACCAGCAGCGCGAGCCACCGCGCGGCGGTCTCCAGCGCGAACCCGGGCGGGCCGTGCAGGCCGCCCGCGACGACCCAGTCGGCCGTCGTGACGGCGTCGGGCAGTCCGTCGCGAGTGGCGGTGACCGCGATGGCCCAGGTACCGGCGACCGGCAGTGAGACCGGCAGCACCCACGACCCGTCCGGCTGCGCCGTCGCCTGCCCGGACTGCACCGGGAACCCGCTGCGGGTCATCGTCACGTCGACCGCGCTGATCGGCGACGGTGCGGGCCGACGGGTCTGCAGCGCGCTGACGGTGACGAAGGTGTCCCCCGCGAGGTTGGGCGAGACGTTGAGGCCGATCACGAGGTCGTCGGCCTGGGCCGAGATCGGCGCGCTCGGCTCGGGCGCGGGCCGCCACTGTGGCGAGGAGGCAGGCGCGGTGGCGGCCAGCACCCCCGCGAAGCCCAGCAGCGCGAGCAGCAGGCCCGCCTCAATGACGATCGGGCGCCGGCCGGTGGCCCCGACCACCTGGTCGAGGCGGCCGCGCCGGTGGTTGATGGCGGCCACGACCAGGACGACCAGCAACAGCGCGCATTTCGCGACGATCGTTTGGCCATACAGGGATTGCACGAGGGCGGTGCTGGTGGCCACGCCGTGGCCGGCGAGCACGAAGCCGCTGGCCACGGCCAGGCTGAGCGCCGAGAAGGACAGCGCTGCGAACGCCGGGGCGCCGATCACGGGCCGGGGCTCGACGGCGGTGCGGCGGCCCGCGTGGGCCACCGCGAGCGCGACGACGGCGCCGGCCCACAGGGCACCGCTGAGAATGTGGACGGCGCCGGCGGTGACCAGAACCGGTGACCCCGTAGTGCCGAGGTGCCCCCGCCAGGCGCTGAGCACCGGCACCGCGAGCGCGGCCGCACCGAAGGCCACCATCTTCAGCATCCAGAGCTGGCTGTGCCGGACCGGCCGGATCGCGGCACCGGCCAGCAGCAGCAGCACCAGTGACGCGGCGACCCGGCCACCCCAGGCGGGCAGGAACGTCGGGTTCGTCCACGCCAGCAACGAGTCGTCGAACGACCGCAGCTGGAAAGCCGGCAGCGCCAGGCAGGACACCAACAGACCGGCCGCGGCACCGCGCACCAGCCACAGCAGTCGGCTCCGGCGACGGCCGTGCAGCGACCCGTGAGCGAGGGCGGCGACGGCCACCGGGCCGAGCACCCCGGCCAGACCGAGCCACATCAGCCACCGGGCGGCGGCCTCGCCGGGGTAGGGCGCCTCGTCGGTGTTGCCGACCGGGGCGACCGCGACGCCCACCCCGAAGGAGAAGACGCCGGCCGTGCGGTGCAGGTCGTCGCTGGACAGCGACTGCCAGCTGACGCGGTAACTGCTGGGCGGCAGATTGGGCAGTGCGGCGACGATGACCACTGGTCTGCGCAAGTCATTCGGTTCGGTGGCGTCCAGGGTGATCGAGACAGGCGTGAGATGGGCGCCCTCGCCGTCGACGATGTCGATGGTGGTTGCCGTGAGGACCACACCCTCGGTGAAGTCCAGCCGCAATTCGTCGGGCGCGACGTCCAGCGATTCGCCGTCGGCCGGGTAGGTATCGCCCAGGTATGCATGAGCCTGGGCCGCAGGGGCGATACCGACAGTCACCAGCGACAGCACACCGAGTGCGATGGCCACCGATCCGATACGAACTCCCGCGCTCCCCATACCTCGCCGGGCCGCGCGAAAGATGGTGGGCATCCCCCCGCCGCTGAAGCTGCGTTCTTCGGCGATCGGAGGGATGCCCGCCTGTGGGTCCTCGGCCATCACAGCACGGGGACGTTTTCGAGCCTAAGGCCGCTGGCTGTGATCGTTACCTCGTCACCGGAGACGATCGCTCCAGCGGTGTTCTGATAGACGAGGTAGTACGTCTGACCGGGCCGCATGTTGTGGCCCTGGCGCATCACGGACACGCGTGAGGTGCCGCCGTCGCGGTCCTCGCTGGTGATCACCGGCGGGTGCGAGGTGTCGGCGATGAACTGGCGGGCCTTCTCGGCGTCGAGAACGACGAAGTTCAGTTGCACCAGGCCACCGTCGCCGACCACCGCCACCTGCGACATTCGGACCCCCAGCGCCGACTCGAGATCGGCGCTGGTGGGCACGGTGGTGCCGCCGGGGGTGGCCTGCCCGGCAGTCAGGTTCCTGACGACCATCCCACCGCCGACGATCATGACGATCACCAGCAGGGCAGTTGCCCAACCCGTCCATGACCAGGCGGCGGTTCGTGACCGGACGGCCCGCAGGCCGTCGACGGCGGTCACAGTGTGTTCCGGGTGGAGACGAAGGTGTCGAACCAGGCGACCCCGGTCGTCGAGTTGACCACACCGGCGACCAGACCCAGCCTGACCGTGTCGAGCTTGAGGCTCGACGTGTTGCCGGTCAGCGTGGTGCGCACCGTGCCGTCAGTCGTCAGTCTCAGCAGGCCGTCGGGTGCGGTTGCCGATGCCCAGTCGATCCGGATGGTGTGGGCGGCGGTATTCGGTGTGAGAGTGGCCCAGCCGCCCGTCGACGTGCCGCCCGTCGTGCGGTTGAGCACGATCCGGATCTGGTTGTTCCCGCCGTTGCGACGGATCTGGACGGCGAACGCCTGGGCGCTCGCGGTCCTGCCTTGGAAGACAGTGACCGTCGCGCTGCCCGGTGTGAGGGTGTTGAGATTGAGGGCGAACTGGGCGTGGTACGTCGCCTCGTTGGTGGGGGTGTTGTCGGCGATGTAGCTCGCGCCCCGGGAGGCGCTGGACTCGGTCACCTGCAACCCGACATTCGGTGCACCTGCCGGGATCCCGGCCGCGGCGTTCACCACTAGGCGAGCCGCCCCGGTGACGCCACCGGACCAGGCCGCGACGTTCCCCGACTGGAAGTCGTCGGAGAAGATCGGGTTGGGCGGCAACGGTGGGGTCACCGTGAACGTGGTGGTCGCTTTGACGCTCCAGTTGCCGGCCGCGTCCCTGACCCGCAGATTCACCGTCTGGGTCCCGGCTGGGATCCCGAGAACGCTGATCTCGGCGTTGACCGTGCCGGCCGACGGGAAGCTGACGGCGACCGAGGTGGCCTTGCCGATGCCCGGGTCGGTGGCTCCGAACCAGTATTCGGCGGCGTTGACGCTCGTGTGGACCTCGGTGAACGGTGCCGAGAGCAACGCGGTACCCGCTGACGGGTTGGGCGTTGCCGTCAGGGCGCCCAGCACCGGAGCCACCTTGTCGATGGTCAGGTTGAAGGTGAACAGCGGACCCCACGTATCTGCGGCGTCCTGACCCCGTACCGCAATGGTGTGCGGCCCGTTGGCCAGCGCCCGGATCTGGGAGATCGGGATGAGCCCGGTCACGGCCTCACTCGTGCTGTCGAAGGCACCGTCGACCGCGACCAGCTGGAAGCCGGTGCCGCCGGCCGGCGTGCCGACCGGGTCGATGAATCCCTCGGCATCGACCAGCAGGCTCCGCAGCAGGCCCGGGGTGCTCGGCGCGTCGGTGATGGCGGCCGACACCACGACGTATCCGGGGTTGCCGGTGTCGCTGAGGATCCCGTTGCTGGGGTTGGGACCGGCGGTGGCGCCGTCCACGACCGGGCCCTGCTTGTCGACCGGCAGGTCGATCCCGAGCGTGGGTCCCCACAGTCCGAGGCTGTTCTTGCTGCGGACGTGGATGGTGTGCAGCCCGTCGGCCAAGGCGTTCACCTGGGCTGCCGACAGTCCGGCGGACTCCGAGACGACGGAGGCCACCCGGTTCCTCGTCATAGCTGTGCCGCGGAGGTCGACCGCCGGATTGGGGTTGTCGATGAAGTACTCGGCGTCGGTGATCGTGCCACCGGCGGCGCGGTCGTCACCTGTGGCGTACACGACGATGCTCTGCTGGCCGTTGGTCGGCACGTCCTGGATGGAGCCGTTGATGGTCAGCGGACCGGTCTTCGGCAGGTTGAAGACGACCGAGTTGATGACACCCCAGTTCCCTGCAGAGTCCAGCGCCCGGACGTAGATGACGTGCTGGCCGGCCTCCAGTGCCGTCAGTGTGGCCTGCGAAATGACGCCGCTGACGCCTGTGACGGACACGGTGCCGAACGCTCCGGTCATCGGCGCCCCGAAGCCGGGGCCGATCGTGACGGCGTCGTCGATGACGAATTCGGCCGCGGTGACGGTGCTGCCACCGGTCGTGGCGTCGCTGACGTCGGCGGTCACAGTCACGTCGGCCAGGCCGTTGGACGGGTTGGGGGTGGCGGTGATGGTGCTACTCACCGGGCCGACCTGATCGAGGCTCGGCGGCGGCGCGGCGGTGTCGAGGAAGCTCAGCATGCCACCGAACGCCAGGACCTTCGGGTCGGCGGTGGTCTGGCCGTTGTTGCTCAGGCGGGTCCCGGCGTCGTAGACCGCCACCTTCGCCTCGGGGCCGGTCGGCATGGTCACCAGGGTGTCCATCGTCTGGCCGGCGGCCACCCGCTCGGCGACGACCGTTGCAGTGAAAGCCAGCACGTGGCCGTCCTCGGCGAACTTGGCCTGGACCGCACCCAGCACGCTCATGGAGTGGGTGAGCGCCCCGACGTTGACGTATCGCAGCCGCACCTTGTGGCCCTGGTCGGTGGACACCACGTTGGTCTCGGGGAACGGCTTGCCGTTGATGAGGCGGTAGCGGGGGTCGTAGTTGCGCATGTCGAACGTGCCGGGAGCGGCGTTCAGCGCCGGGTCGAGCTCGCTGAGCACGAGGACGGCATCGTCGTCGTAGACGGGACCGCCACTCGTCGGTAACACGACCAGTGCGCCGGCGAGGCCCATGGCCACCTGGCGCGTGCCGTTGGCGGTGTGGCCGGCCTGGTACAGGAACGTCCCTGGCGTGCCCGCGGTGAAGGTGTAGCTGCGGGTGCCGGTGTTGCCGAGACCGGTCATGTCGTCGCCGACCGTTGCGGCACCGTCGACGCTGACCCCGCTCTGGCCCGGCAGCGACAGTGACACCGACTCACCCGGGATGGCGTTGTGCAGTGTCACCGTCACGACGTCGCCCTGGTTGACCACCAGTTGGGGACCCGGCGCGGTGGCCGGGCCGACCGCCGAGGACGCGAACCCCCAGATCGGCAGGATCTGGCCGAGGAACGTCGTGGTGCCGACCGCCGCGTACAGGTCGCACGCCGCAGCGCCCGCGCCTGACGTGCAGCCGGACGGGACGAGTTTGCCGACCGGGGCAGCGGCAGGCACCGCCGCAGGCAGGACGCCCGGAAGGGCGGTCCGGCTCGCCGCGCTGGCGGCCATCGGCGCCAGCGCGAAGGTGACGAGGGCGCCGGCCATGACAAGCGCGGGCAGCTGTCGTAGGTGCAGGTGAGTCGTCATCGCTCGTCCCTCACTGTCCCGGGCAGCCGGCGGGCGGGTCGATGCGGAAGACCGTCATCATCCCGCCGAACGCGGCGCCATAGTTGGTTGCCTGCTGGAGCGCATGGCTGTGTGCGATGTGGTAGTACTCGCCGCACTCGTTGTTGACGGTGATGTTGGCCGGGAAGGCACCCTGGACGCCCAGATACGGGCTCTCGCTGAACCAGGTGTCAGGACCGACCAGTAGCTGGTCGCCCAGCGGGGGCAGCGTCGTCGGGACCGGGTTGGTCGAGGCGTTCCAGGCGTCGGTATCGCGCCAGTCCATGAGGACGTCAACGCTCTGGCCGGGGAACACGTCGATGTCGTACTTCAGGAAGGACAGGTCCTGACCGGCGGGGCCCTCGACGGCGTGCCCGTCGCGGTTGACCACCCGCTCGCTGCTGCCGTGCGGGTGGAACGGGTAGTTGACCGTGCCGGCGTTGAGGTAACGAATGGCGGCCGGCAAGGGGTTGCTGGTCGCGTTGTAGGGCTTGATGTGGACCAGTGCGCTGTATGGCTGGGAAGGCAGCCACGCGGCATTGTTGGGCGCCAGGGTGTCCGGCATGCTCCGGCCGTTGATGAGGAAGTACCGCGCCTCGTAATCGCTCGGGTTGACGGGCTGTCGGCGCTCGACGGCGAGATGCACGTCGGGTGCGATCTCCGAGAGCATGAAGACGTAGTCCGTGGTCGGGTTGAACTTCGAGTCTGCCCTGTCGTTGATCTGGTCGGGGTGTCCTGCCGGGCGGACCACCAGGGCGCCGTACAGGCCCATCTGAACCTGCTTGTCGACGTTCGTGCCGCTCTCGTACAGGTATGTCCCCGGGGAGCCGGCGGTGAAGGTGTAGGTCACCGAGCCCGCCGGCGCGGCGGTCTGCACCAGCGAGGTCAGATTGTTGAGCGTGTCGAATTGCGGCTGCGCCGCATTGCCGTTCGCCTTCACGCCCTGCTGCCCGGGAAACATGATCGACGTCGGCTCGGGCAGGTTGTTCCTCAGGATCACGGTGACCGGCTGACCCGAGGTGACGCACAGCGTCGGTCCGGGCAGCTGGAAGCCGCGCCTGGAGTTGCTGTAACCCCACATGTAGATGGAGTTGCCGTCCGGCGTGGACATGTAGCCGTCACGTGCGGTGATCGAAAAGGTGTTGTTGGCGTCGGTGTCACACACCAGACCGGCAGAGGTGGCAGCTTCGGCGCCCGAGGGCACGGTCACCAGGGCTGCGGCCGTCAGTGCGGCCGCCGCTGCGGTCACCACCCCCAGCCGGAGCCAGGTTCGAGAAATCGTTGTCATCGTCGTCTCCTTCCGTCCGGCCGCGATCAGGTATTGGGGGTTGTCTGGGGTGCGAGGGTCCCCGCCGGATTGACGACGATCTTCGTCATCATGCCGCCATATCCCGGACCGCCGCCGTTTCCGAGGTAGGAGTAGTTGCGGTCGTACAGCAGGTACTCTCCGGGGGCGTTCGGGGCGGTGAAGATGACGTCTCGGCTCTCTCCGGGCCCGACATCGATCGTGTTGGTCGTCAGGTAATTCGTGGTGCCGTCTCGACCGCGCAGCAGGCTGGCGTCCTTGGCGACGATCGTCAGGTCGATGTTGTCGACGGTCATCGTGTGGTTCTGGTATCCCAGATTGGACATCCGGAGGAGCACCCGCTCGCCCGCATTGCACGGCACGATCGACGAGATCGGCTGATACTGCAATTCACCGGTGGTCGTCAGCGGGTCGCCGTTCGGTTGGATGGTCTGCGGGTAAGCGCGGCCGTTGATCATCCAGAAACTGGGGTCGTAGTCCGTCCAGTCGCTGACCTGGATATGGGCGTCTCGGTAATGGGCCGCGGACCACATCTCGCTGAGCATGAAGACGAACTCGCGGTGGTACATCGTGCTGCCGTCACCGTCGTTGTAGGCGTATCGCTCACCCGGGTTGATGGGTGTGTTGTTCTGCTTGGGCCGGACGAAGGCCATCCCGACCATGCCCATCTGGACGTGCTCCACATCCTCGAAATGGCAGTGGTACATGTACGTGCCCGCGTCGTGCGGCCGGTAGAAGTACTCGAGCTGGCGGCCGATCGGCACCGACAGCGACAGCTCCGGGACGCCGTCGAACAGCGGGATCGCGTTGACGAAACCATGCCAGTGCAGGGTGTGCCCGTCGAAGAGGTCCGGCCGCTGCACCAGGCCCAGGTTGCTGAGCGTGATGAAGATGTCGTCCTCCTCGTCGAAGGCGAGTGTCGGTGCCGTCAACTGCGCCTTGCCGCGGGTGGCCGCGACCGCGGCGGCCGACATGCCGGTGACATCGCGGAAACCGAAGATGTAGGTGTTCTGCGGGTCCGGCGCGTAGGGGTCGGGGAAGAAGGGCGGGTCCGCAGGGGCGTCCTTCGGCATGGTCACCCAGCCGTCGGTCGCCGCCAGGTGAAGCCGCTTGACGGGATGGGCGTCAGCACCGGGTGCCAGGTCGACCGGCAGCAGGGTCGCCCCCGCCGCGCGGCCGCGGAGCAGGCCACCGGCGGTCAGGGCGGCTGCCACGCCCATCCCGCCGGTCAGCAGGGTGCGGCGGGATAGGCCGTGGCGTGCGCTCTCATCGATCATCGGGACTCCCCGGGTTGCGGGTGGGTGGACGGGACGTGGTGGATCGGGCATATGCGGTCGTGGCTGGTCATGGCTGGATCTGGTCCGATCCCGCATCGCGGCGACCGTTGACGGAGGACTCCGCGGGCCGCGACTGGCCGTCGATGTCGACGGTCGGCGCATACACGTAGTAGGTCAACGCCGTGCCGCCCCAGACCACCTGGACCCGCCGGCCACCTCGGCCGTACGCCGACCCCGCTGTCGCGGCGTTGGTGCCGGCCAGGTGGTAGTTGCCCGACAGGTTGGGCGGCAGCAGTTGCGCGACGATGACCGACTGCCGGAAGCCCGGGAAGGTCCGCGACGCGAGGATGTTGACCGATACCTCGAACGGCGACACGAACAACGGGTCGGCGCCGACGGTGTTGGTCCCGCTGGGCACCACGCCCGTCCCGTCGCTCAGCACGGAGTTGGTCGGGGTGAGCAGCGCGGTCGGGTCGGCCGCGACGCCCATGTCCCAGTTGTTCGCGTCACCGGGTGTTATGCCCACTACGCCGCTGCCCACGAACTGCCCGGCCCGGTTCTGCCAGAACACGTCGTTGAACAGCACCGGCCTGCTGAACGTGGTGGCGCACAGCGGCGCGGCGTTGGAGAACCCGCACAACTTCGCCTGAAGCAGGTCGCTGTTGGCCGAGCTGGAGAGCCCGGCCGGAGCCGGGAGCCCGTTGCTGGTCAGAGCCGTCGCCGTGGTGATGTTCCGGGCGATCGTGGTGTTGACGACCTCGACGAACGCCGCATCATCCAGGGCGATACCGGCACCCTCGTGCGCCGAGACGTTGTTGGTGATGGTGTTGTTGATGATGCGGATGTCGTCTCGAATGGCGCGGGTGATGCGTGAGCCGCTGGTCTGCAGCAACCGGATACCACCGCCGTCGTCACCGGCCAGGTTCTCCACGATGACGTTGGCGCTGATGGTCGCCGGCCCGGATCCCTCGGACAGCACGTCCGGGTCGGCGGGCAGCTGCCCGGCGATCATCACCGCGCCGCCCTCGTCGTAGGACTGGTTGAACCAGATCGTGTTGCCGGCGATGGCATTGCCGCTGCCGGTGATCGTCTGGTTGCGCTGGAAGCCGTAGGAGGTGATGGCGCCGCCGTACTCGGCCGAGAAGTTGCCGCAGATCGCGTTGTCACGGACCTGGTAGTTGTCGCTGCCGGTGAACAGGCCGATGGCACCGGCCAGGTTGGTGCCGCCGTTGTCACGGATCTGGTTACGGGCAATCACCGCGCCGTAGTTCTCATTGTTGCCGAGGTAGGGCGTACCCACCCGCACAGCTCCGCCGTAGGAGCCGCTGTTGCCGCGGATGATGTTGTCGGTGATCCGGAAGTTGCGGACGTGGGAGTGCAGGTAGATGCCGCCGCCCTGGGTGGTCAACGATCCTGCCGCGCCGACCGGGGTCTGCGTGGCACCGGTGATGACGTTGACATTGCCGGGGAAGTTGGACTGCGAGCCGCCGGTGAGGGTGAACCCGTCCAGCGCTGGGTAGAAGTTGGGCGAGAACCAGTTGTTATTGCGTGCCGGGTCGTCGAGCACGGTGACGACGGCACCGTCCGGCACCTGAGGGTCGCCACTGAACGTCAGTGAGTTGACGAGATCCAGCCACGCGGCGCCCTGGTCGGTGTCGGGGTTGAAGCTCTGGCCGTCGATCGTCGACCCGGGGACGAAGGCTCCGGTGGAGTCGAAGCCGCCCGGGCCGACGCCCTGCACCTTGACCCGGTGGTGCAGGACGATGTTCTCGTTGTACTCCCCGCGCGGCGTCGCACTGGTCCGCGCGTTGGGCCACACGATGACCATCCAGTAGGGCCGCTGCGCCGTCGGGACCGCTGCCTCCAGCGCCGCCTGAATGGTCGAGAACTGCTTGCCGGGGCCGACCTCGGCGAGTCTCGGCCCGAATTGACCCGTGCCCTGGACGCTGTTGTTGAGCATCTGGATGGTCAGGCCGTTGACGCTGGACAGACCGTTGGCGGCCGTGACCGACACCGTGGCGGGGCCGCCATCGATGCTGTTCGGAACCCGGAAGGTGATGGAGGTGTTGCTCCAGCTCAGGGTGTTCGAGACGGACACGTTGTTCCCGTTGAGGGCGACCCGGCCGGTTCCTTGCGTCGCACCGAAACCGGAACCCTTGATGACGACCGTCCTGGCCGCGTTGTTCTCTTGGTACCGCACGTACGGCTTGTCCACGGTCAGCAGTTGTGGCCGCGCCGAGTCCAGGTCACACATGGCCGGATTGACCTGGGCGGCGTCCGGGGTCAGCACCGTGGCCGCGACCTGGGTGGGCGCGGTGTCGGTGACGGTGTACAAACCCGGCCAGGCCTGGAAGTTGGTGGCGATGGTGCGGAACCGGGGGTTGTACTCGGGGTTGGGATGATCCGGCGTGCCGGGATCGTTGCCTACGAAGCGGTACATGTTCGGGCAGACACCTGCGGGCGTCGGGCAGTTGATGGTCCCGGTCGACGGCTCCAGAGCCTCGTAGAAGCCGTTGAAGTCCGTGTAGACCGTGTCCTTGAGCTTCCCGGACCAGTCGTAGAGCCCCATCGGGACGCCGGCGATGCCCTGTGCCTCGCCGTAGTTGACGCTGCGCTTGTCCAGTTGCAGCCCGAGGTCGTTGATCGTGAGGCCCCAGAAGTGGGTGGGCAGCGGGACGGGGGTGTAGAGGAAGAATGTCGGCGCGGTCGCCTGGTTGCTGCGAACGGTGATGAGCTTGTCGACGCAGGAGTGCCGCGCCTGGCCCTCGAATGGGCTCCCGCCACCGTCGATGAAGTTCTGGTTGGTGACAGCGACGACGTGGGTCTCACCGACGCAGGGCGGCACGATCCCGCCGGCCTGGGCGGGGGGTTGGGTGGGCAGCGGCGCCGGCGTGGCACCAGCGGGCGGATCGGCCACAGCGGCGGCCGTCGGCGGGAAGTTCTCCTGCGGCAGGTAGCTGTCGCCGTCGAAGACGTTGATCGACTCCTCGTCGGTGACCTTGTACATCTTGCCGCCGCCGACCGGGTTGTCGGGAATCTCGACGGAGACGATGTACTCCTGCGGTGCCAGCGGCTGCTCCCCGTAACCGGCCGCCGCGAGGTCGGCGTAGAGCGGCAGGGCCTTGTTGCCGGGCGCACCGTTGGGGTCGCCAGGGTTGCGATCGTCACCAGGTGCGTACAGGTTGAGCTTCGAGGTGGCGAACCCGTAGTTGCCGTTGACCTGCTGCCCGAACTCGCCCGTGGCCGGGTCGACGTCCTCCGCGCCGGTCTGGAAGCCCATCATCGGCGACTCGACGCACTTGGCGCTGTCGATCGACGGCGGGCCGAAGGCCGACAGGGCCTGCTGGTCGGTGAGCGGGATGCCGCGGTGGTTGCGTGCGGTGCAGCCGCGCGGCGGCTGCCACGTCTCGGAGATGTAGGGGTCCTGGATCTCCGGTCCCTTGACGTACTCCCCCGTGGCGGCGTCGACCTGGAAGCCGTCCTGGCAGAGCTCCGCCGGGGTGGTGGTGCCACAGGGCACCGGCACAGCCAGGTGCACCGGGACGCCCGGAATGCCGGGCTGGAAGGTCTCGGCTCCCGCATACGCGGGGTCGAGCTCGTTGCGGGTGGTGTCGTAGCTGACGGTGCCGACGATGCCACCGTTGGTGCCGTTCTCGTAGGGTTGGACACCCCAGTCGATGGTGCCGCCCAGGCCGATGACGGGCAGGACGTTGATGTCGACCGCGGCGCCCAGCAGCGTGGTGGGCTGGGGGTCGTTGTCTGCTTTGTATGTGATGCCGGTGCTCTGGTAGCGCGTGTCGAAGCCCTCGAGAATGAGCCACCTGCTCAGCGGGTAGGCCTCGTTGATCCGGTAGACCCCGGACTCGTCGGTGACGACGCTGTTGGTGAACTGATCCATCAGCGAGTTGTCGCGCTCACGCAGGGTCAACACGAAGCCCGGCACGGGCTGCTCGCCCGGATCGCGCCTGCCGTTGCCGTTGTCGTCGATGAACACAGTGCCGCTGATGTGGGTGAACCACCCCGTGAGGCCACGATTGCCCAGGTTGACGACACCACCGTCGACGACGTCGACCTGGAAGGAGCGGAGGATCAGGTCCTGGTCCTCGTCCCACTGCGTCATCAGGTACGAGCCGTCCGGCACATTCGTGATGTCGAACGAGCCGTCGGGGTTCCCGCGGGTCAGCGACACCAGTTGGTCACCGTCGCCGAGGTCGGACAGCGCGACCCAGGGGCTCTTCACCGGCCCGCCCGACTTGGCTCCCGCGAAGCCGGTCTCCTGGATGGCGAGCGCGTCCTGGCCGCCAAGAGTCCCGGCGCCGCCGATGTACGGCAGTGCGATGACGACCCTGCCCTTGACCTCGCCGGTGGCCACCGAGGGGGCGAAGGTGCGCGGCTGCACGAAACCAAAGTGGACGTACGGCACCGGCTCCCCGCCCTTGACCCGCTCGGTATCCAGCCCGATCTCGCCCTCGGCCTGCCAGATGTCGTGGTCGTGCGCGCCCTCGAGCGTCGTGGTCTGCACCCAGGACGTGCCCGCGGGCGGGGTCACCACGGCGCCGTAGCGGTTGGGGCCGAGGTTGGGGATGACGATCTCGCCCAGGTCGTTGCTGATGCAGGTACCGGTGGAGTCCGCCGCAACCACGGGCGCACCGTCGGCGTCGAACACCACCGGGCTGGTTGGGTCGGTCGAGACCTCGTGTTCGTACGTAGTGCAGAGGGGGTTGCCCCAGTAGTCGGTGCTGACCAGGCCGAGGACGTCGTTGAGGACGGCGGTGAAGCCGGCCAGGCCCTGCTCGACGTCCAGCTCGTAGGTGCCGTCCACCGGGGCGTTGTCGTTGAAGACCTGCAGGCGGATGGTCTGCAGCGGCAACGGTGTGGGGTGCATCGAGACCGTCACCAGTTGGGAGCCGCCGGGGGCGACGGTGAAGTGGGCTCCGTCGATCTTGTGTCCGTCTGAGGTCACGGAGATCAGGTACTTGCCCGGCGGCAGGCCGCTGAGGGCGGTCGTGTCGTTCAGCGTCGTCTGGTCGCCCTGGGCGATGATCGGCGCCGCCCCGGATGTGGTGCGGATGGACGGCCACTGGCACGTGTCGGCGAAGGTGGCGTCGTTCGTGCCGTTGGGCAAGCAGTTGGCCGTGCTGTCCTGGGGGTTGCCGGTGTCCTCGGCGTTGATCAGCCACTGATACGCGCTGATCGGCGACCCCTCGGGGGTGGCTGCCACGGCTCGGGCGGTCTGCACGTGCAGCGTGATGCTGCCGGGCGCGTCGGCGGCCCTGGCGACGTCCACCACGGGTGGCGCCACCAACAGCCCACCCAACAGGGCGATCAGTGCCAGCGCGAAGACGAGGGTTCGCGCCCCCAAAGCCTGACGTGCCATGACTACCTCCAGTGAGATGAACTGGTGGTCAGGTTGGGGCGCACAGGCCACTCTCAGGCTTCAAAGCAGCGAAACTCTCATGCGGCACTCACGCGACGACCATCTGGGCGTCATGTCGTCGCAGCTGTCTGTCACCGGCCGTTACGCAGCTGTCATGAAGTCGTCATCTGGCGGAGACACACGACTACGCATAACGGGACAAATCGCCCCATGCGTCCAAGACGCCTGGCGATTTGCTCGCATTGATGACGGTGGAGCCGGAGACTGGGGACATCACCCGGCGCTCGGATGCGGAGAACGCAATGGCTCGTGTCATGGTCGTCGACGACGAGCCGAGGATCCGAACGTACCTCAATCGCTCCTTGTCAGCCCAGGGTCACAGTGTGGTGGAGGCCTGCGACGGGGTCTCGGCGCTGGAACAGCTGGCGCTCGCCGACGTCGACCTCGTGTTGCTGGACCTTTCTATGCCCCGCTGTGGTGGGTTGGGAGTGCTCAAGGCGCTGGAGTCCCGGGACGATGCACCTCCGGTGATCGTGCTGTCAGCAGTCACCGACGTGTCCGCCCGGATCCAGGCACTGGACCGAGGAGCGCTCGACGTCGTCGCCAAGCCCTTCTCGGCGCCCGAGCTGGCGGCGCGGATCCGGCGGCACCTACGGCACGACGCGCCACCGACTCCCGGTGAGGGGCGATTCCTGGAACTGAGCGGTATTCGGCTTGACCTGCACCGCCGTCGGGTTTCGACCGCCACGGGTGAGGTGAGCCTCAGCGAGCGGGAATTCGCCCTGCTCGCCCACCTGATGCGACGCGCCGGCGATGTCTGCTCCCGCGAGGAGCTGCTGCACGACATCTGGGGCACCGATGACTCCCTGGCCAGCAACGTCGTCGACGTGTGCATCCGGCGACTTCGCGCCAAGCTGCAGCCGCTGCCGCCCATCGAGACGGTGCGGGGAGCTGGGTACTGCTTCTATGACAGCTGAGACCGTGGGTGCCGTCCGGGTCGTCGGCGACTCGGAGCTGCGTCGTTATCTCGTCCTTATCTGGTTGGTGTGGGCGCTCGGTTGCGCTGTGGCCATGCAGCTGTTCCCTGGGCAGGAGACGATCCCCTATCACATCGGGTGGGCCGGGTTCGCCCTCGCGTTCGGGTTCGCGACCTGGCATCGCTGGGAACTGATCGCGGCGTTGTCCGGGTACACCGTGGTCACGGGCGTGATCATGGTGCGCCGAGCTGCTCTGGGGATCCTGGAATGGGAGGAGACCGCCGAGGTCCCGCTGATGGTGCTGCTGGCCGCGCTGATGGTGTGGCATGTGCTGCGGCGCCAGGTGGCGCTGGCCCGGACGGAAGAGCTGGCGGAGCGCGAGGCAGCGGCGTCGATGGCCCGGGAACGGCTGATTCGGCTGACCTCCCACGAGATGCGGACGCCACTGACGATTGCCACCGGGTATGTCGAGCTCATCGCTGCTCGAGCTGTCACCGCCGAGGACAAGCACGACGCGATGGTCGTCACTGACGAGTTGCAGCGACTCGCCCGGGTCGGCGAGCGGCTGATCCGCATGATCGGCCTGCAGGAGCGGGTGGTCGACGAGAACGTGGACGTCGATCAGGTCATTCGTCAGGCGGCAGAACGGTGGTCGGCGGTTTCCGACCGGCGCTGGGTGGTCGACAGCTCGGTCGGCCGGATATGTGGCTCCGCGGAGCGCTTGCGGACGGCTATCGACACCCTGGTCGAGAACGCCATCCGCTACACCGACGAGACGGACACGATCAGGCTGTCAGGTTTCCGCACCGACGAGAAGGTCGTGGTTTCGGTGTCGGATTCGGGAACGGGACTGACACCCGAGCAGATCACCACACTCAATGCGGAGTCCGACGGGGCCGCCCACGGTGGCGCCCGCGACACCCATCACGACCCCCTCGCCGGCACGGGTCTGGGGTTGGGCATCGTGCGGGAGATCGCGAATGCCGGGGGCGGCAATCTGAGGGCGGCGCAGGCTCCCGAGGGCGGGGCGGGGATGACCATGACTCTGGCGCTGCGGCAACCCGAGCGGATCGGGCGAGAGTCCATACCGCCCAGCGGCCACGAGGCCGTGACGGCCCCGGTCACCGACCAGGCATTCGTGTCTCGTTCCTGACCTGATCGGCGACCGGAGCCGCTGAACTACGTCATCGCCTGAAGCTCCTGCACGATCAGGTAGACGACCGTCGCGAGGGCGGCGACGCCTGACATCAGGACAAAGGCGATGATCACTTTCCAGAACCGCCTGACGAGCACGGCGACGACGATGAGCACTACGAGGACGACCAGCACGTCACTCATGGCGCACCGCCGGGGCGGGCGGGGCAGAAACTAGTCCTGTCGAGGTGTGGAAATGACTGGCGGGGCGGAGTAGCATCAACATTTGTGCATCTCCCTCCTGCATAGGGAGCGCTCAGCGGGGTCTGTGTTCCAGCACAGGCCCCGCTCTCCCTGTTCGGGCATCCCGAGGCGGCCTCTCGTCGCCGGTCCACCACCTCCTTCGGCGGTAGCCACCCGAGTGCGGTCCGGTAGGTCGCCAACCCGTTTGGATCACTCGCGTGTTGCGCTACCACCGCCAGTGTGGGGGTGGTAAGTTTCCGTACGCAAGTCTCTTTCGGTAACTTTCCGTGTGATCTTGAACGGGGAGGGAATGCTGATCATGGCAGCCAGCGGAGTGACGGCGGGCCCGCCTGTCCGGCGGAAGGCTTTGGCCAACGCCCTGCGCCGACTGCGGCAGGACGCCGGGCTGACATTGGAGGACGCCGCCACCGCCCTGGGGGTGTCAGTTCCGACGATCAGCAGGTACGAGAAGGGCATCAGGACGCCGCGAGGGCCTGACGTAAAGGAGTTGGCTGGTCTTTATGGCGCCAATGAGACTGCGACTAGGGAATTGCTCGCTCTGGTAACGCGCGCCAAGGAGAGTGGCTGGTGGGAATCCTTCAGCGAGGCGGAGGATTTTGGCATCTCGGCGTTCATCTCATTTGAAGCTGCGGCAACCCGGCTGTTGGAATTCTCCCACAGCGTAGTGCCCGGCCTGTTGCAGACGAAAGAGTACGCGAGCGCGATCTACCAGGGCGCTGTCAGTCCGACCCTGCCAACCTCGATGTCAAGTCATGATATCGAGAAGATGGTGGAGATACGCCTGCATCGGCAGCGACGTTTGGGGCGCGGCCTGACCATGTCGGTGGTTCTCGACGAGAGCGTCCTGCAGCGGCAGGTAGGAGGCCCACGAGTGCTACGAGAGCAACTCCTGAAGCTTGCCGAATCAAGCCGCTCACCAGCGGTTTCGTTGAGAATACTACCGTTCTCCGCCGGAGCTCACCCGGGCCTTAAAGGCGAGTTTCAAGTCCTCGTCATTTCCACCGAAGAGGTGTCGGATGTCGTCCATCTGGAGTCCCACGAGGGCTACACTATTGTGGACCAGAAGGACGTGGTGGCGCAGTATATGAGTTCCTACGAAATCATCGTCAATCATGCTATGTCCGAGGAGGCATCGACCAACTGGCTGGACAACATCGTAACCGAATTGTGACCAGTTCGCCAGTAGGCCGTGTGTAGAATCGGTCAATGTGACCGAGCCAAGCACTGTCGCCATGGAATGGCGGACCTCATCCGTGTGCTCTGTGGGAGGGTGCGTTGAGCTCGCGCCCCTGAAGGGCGGTGGGGCGGCCTTGAGGGACTCCAAGTCCCCTGATAAGGGGCATTACCGATTCAATGAGCAGGAGTGGCGCGACTTTATCGTCGGCGCGAAAGCCGGGGAGTTCGACTTCTTCGCGGAATAGCTCAAGGGTCGGTGCACGGGTCGTCGTCGCCGCGGAGCAGGGCGAGGACGTCGTAGAGGCGGCCGTAGCCGCCGGGCTCGGGGCCTTCGCATGACGTGGCCTGCGCAAGCATCGCCCTCTCCAGTCGTTGCGTACTGTCCCCACTGAGCACCCAGCCGAGCGGGGCCTCGACGGCCGGCTCGGTCAGGGGCGCGACGACGGCGACACCGTCTGGGATGCGGCGACGCACCTCGGCCACCGCCGGCGAGCAGTCATTCTCGATGCCTGCGTTGGGACACGGGTCGGCCAGCTGGTCGGACAACCGCTGCAGCCATGCCCCGTCGGCGGACTGCAACGCCGCCGCGCTGCTGCCCTGCAACGGGACCAGCGGCTCGGCCGTCAATCGGGGCGGCGGCTGGCGGAGGTCGGCGCGGGAGACGTTCTGCAGGAAGACCACCACGGGCACCACGACGGGTTCACTCCGCTCGACGGCCGTAGCGTTGTGAGCCACGATCTGGCGCATCACGAGCGGGGTGACGTCGGACAACGTGGCCAGGCCGGTCCCCTCGGCGTACCCGCCATCGACCAGCTGCAGGTCCTGACCACCGCCGCCGCACGACGTGTCGTACCCCCCGGTCGCCGTCGCGACCCCGGGGCTGATCCGCGCCGCCGGGGTGACGACGGGAAACCGGGAGGACACCATGGCGGCTGTCGCCCACGACAGCCCGGGCAGGCACCCGCCGTACACATCGGCCAGGTCCACTGTCACCGCGGGCTGGTCCGTCCGGCCGCGGCAGACGTCCGCGCGCTCGGGCGAAGCGCTGGGCGACACCGTCAGATCCAGCTGGCTCAGCACGACCCGGCAGCCGTCACCGGTCGACACGCTATTGAGCACGATGAGCCCCGTCGGCCCGGGGTCATCCGCCGGACTGCCCGGCGCCCAGTCCTCGTCCAACGCCGGGACGGTGTCCTCCCAGACGCTCTCGATCAGCCCCGCCCGGTCGCGCCACTGCCACGCGCCGTCGCCGACGGGAGCGGACGGCACCCGGAGTCCGGTCGAGCCACCCACGAGGTCCCCGACGAACAGCCCGGCTACCGCACCCCCGAGCGCCCGCGGCTCACTGACCGCGCCGGCTCCGTCGGCGGGCACGTCACCACGCGACATCGCCAGGCCGACCGAGCCGCCGCTCACCCCGCTGGACAAGAACGTCGCCGAGCCCCCGCACTCCTGCGGGTCGACATCCTGCAACTCCCGCATCGACCGCACGGTCCAGTCCGCAGCCCGCGCTCCCCCGCCCTGCGCGGCAACAAGCAGCAGCACCCGGTAGTCCACACCGTCGAGTGCCAACTCGCACTCGTCACCCCGAGCCAGCCATGCCGCGAACGCCTCGTCCGGCGCCTGTTGGGTGATGGGCTCGACGGCACCGCGCGTGCGCAGCCCGTGCAGTTCCGGGCTGGTCGCCACGGACGCCAGCAGAAAGGCGGGCAGCACCAACAGGGCGATGAACGGCGGCGCCTCCAGGCGAAACAACCGGAACAGCTCAGCGGGCTGGCGGTCCTGCAACGTCACGAGCAGCAGCCCGACGATGGCCGCCCATGACCCCAGCGCCGCGAGCGCCGTCGCGATGACACCGATTGCCTGCGTGACGCCCGTAGGGAACACCATGAGCACCGCGAGGACCGCGGCCGCCACCGCGAACACCACGAGCGCGGAGCGCCAGCCATCCAACGTCGGCGCCCGGGTGGAAGGGTCCAGCCGCCGCTGCAGCCGGCCGCGCGCTCCCGGCTCGTCGTCGCTCACCTGTTCCGGCGCGGAGCCGGCGATCCTCGGCAGCAACCGCCGCGCCACAGGGAAGATCGCGAACGCGCCGACGACACCGATCAGCAGCAGCAACCACGCCAGCGGACTGCCGTTGACCAGTGCCGGTGCAAGGAACGATCGCAGCAACCCAAGGAAGCCGATCCACAACACGGCCACCGCCAGGCCGTCCCCCAACCGCCAGGTGACCAGCGCAAGTAGCTCGTTCTTCGGCTTGGGGCCGACAGTCCACAGCGACGAGCGCAGCAGCCGGAGCAGGGCCGAGGTCGCGACGACCAGCAGCGGCACGCCGGCGAAGACCGCCAGCGGAGCGGGGTCCAGCAGGTCGGCGAACCCCGACACCACCATCACGAGCACGATGACCGCCGCCAGCGCGGGGCTCAGCACCCAGGGCCACCACAGGTTGCCGGGCTGCCGCGGGGTGCCGTCGACCAGCGTGCGCCAGGCCCGGTTGGTCCTCGCGCGCCCCAGCACGAACAGCCCCGCCGCCGCCAGCACCGTTGCCAACATCGCCGCCGCCGCATGACGCAGGCCAGTGCCGCCACCGGACAGCCATTGCCGTTCGACATCCGGCAACTGGTCCCACACCCCCCGCTGCGGCACCAAGGTCAACAGCGCCATGGCGAGCACGAAGACGAGCGAGACGCGGTGGTACCAGATCGCCATGATCAGGCGCCGCGACCAGCGGCCCATTCCCGATCTCACCTGGGCCGAGCGCAGCGTGGTGATCGCCAGCGCCACGATCACCGCCCACAAGCCGACGACCGCGACCACCAGGGCCCAGCCCAATCCCGTGATGAACCACCCCGGGGCCGCTACCCGGCTTTCGACCAGGACCACCGTGGCGGCTCCGATCGGCAGGAACAACACGGTGGCCAGCCCGAACAGGGCCACCAGCCGGAGCCACAGGCTTGTCCACCACCCTCGGCGAGAGCGCCGACGGGCCAGCAGCAGGGCGCCACCGACCATGAACGCCAGTGCCACAGCCCCCGCGAGCAGCAGCTCCGCGACCTCCGTGCGGAAGCTGCCGGACGCCCATAACTGCCAGGCGTCGCGGGCCGACCACGGCGCCGGCCCGATCACCGAAACCAGCCGCCGGCTACTGCCGTCCACACCGATCGCACCGCTGATCAGCCGATCCACCTCGTACAGCGCGATGAACCCACCGAGGATGGCGGTCCAGGCGACGAACGGTCGAGCCGGCAGGCGCGCCCGCTGGGCTTGTCGCTGTGGCGCGCTCTCCTGGACGTCGGTGTCCATCCCCCACACCTCCGTCGGCGGTAGGTGTACAGACCGTAGTCAATCGGGTGCTGTGCTGTCAGCAGTCCGCGAGCACCCTCTCGACAGCGGCCCTCTCCTCGGCATCCACCGACAGGGACCATTCGGTCTTGACCGACACCCAGACGACGGCATATCCGCACCACGACGAGGAGTCCGGCGGCAGCCACCGGCTCGGGTCCGCATCGCCCTTGATCGAGTTGGTCGGCCCGTCGACGGCGAGCAGATTGTCGAGGTCGTTGGCGAACTCGACTCGTTGTTGCGGCTGCCAGCCCGCGGCGCCGGAGCGGTGGGCCTCCGCCAGAGGCACCACGTGATCGATGCTGATCGCCTGCGCCTGCGCCTCGTCCTTGAGGTCGTCGAAAGTCACCGTGACACCGGTGTATGGATCGAGCCACGTGCCGGCCAGCACGTCGGAGCCGCAGGCGTTCTGCGGCGCGGTCCGGACCGTCTCCGGTTGCGCGTCCCGCAACAACACGTCGTCTCGCTGGTTGCAGCCGTTGCCGTCGACGTCGGCCCAGCGCTCGCCATAGTCGTCCCGCTCGTAGTCGGGCAGTCCGGCCGGCGCCGCCTCGGTCTCGGGCAAGGCCGCCAGTGCGGTCCGGGCGTCCTGCGGGGTCAACGCCGGCCGCAATCCACCGAGCGCCGAGCTCTCGTCGGCCGGACCAGCTTCGGCCGGACCACCATCGGCCGTAGCAGCATCGGCCGTAGCAGCATCGTCACCGGGGAGCGGGATCTCGTCGGGCAGGTCGACCCCCCCGGGCAGGTCCACCCCCACGGGCAGGTCGATGTCACCGCGCACCGCGAACGCCACTGCCGCGGCCAGGACAATCGCGAGAAGGACCGGCAGAGGGCGGACCCCCCGCCGCGAGCGACGCTTCGTGCGTCGCCGCGTCGCCACCGGGGCATCATGACAGGCAGCACCTATTGTCGTGTCATGCCGCCCGCGGTGGAGATCGAGCTCGATGACCGGGTCGTCCGGGTCACGAACCCGGACCGCGTGTACTTCCCCGCCCGCGGCGAGACCAAGCTCGATCTCGTCCAGTACTACCTGTCCGTCGGCGACGGAATCGTCCGGGCGCTGCGCGACCGGCCGTGCATGCTGCACCGCTTTCCGACCGGCGTGACCGGTGAGAAGGTGCATCAGAAACGGCTGCCCGCGGGATCGCCGGACTGGGTGCAGACGGTCCGGGTGCATTTCCCGCGGTTCAATCGGCACGCCGACGAACTCTGCGTCACCCATATAGCGGACGTGATCTGGGCGGCCCAGATGTCGACGGTGGAGTTCCACCCCTGGAACTCCCGCCGCGCAGACACCGAGAAACCGGACGAGTGGCGCATCGACCTCGATCCCGGGCCCGAAGCCACATACGCCGACGTCCGCACCGTGGCGGGCGTCGCGCGTCAGGTACTGGACGAGGTCGGCGCGGTCGGCTGGCCGAAGACCTCCGGCGGCAAGGGCATGCACATCTACGTCCGGATCGAGCCCCGCTGGGGCTTTCCCGACGTGCGCAACGCGGCGTGGGCCTTCGCACTGGAGGTCGAGCGGCGGCTGCCGCAGCTGGTCGACCTGTCGTGGTGGCGCAAGGACCGTGACCCGGCGACGGTCTTCGTGGACTACAACCAGAACACCCGCGACCACACGCTGCGCAGCGCGTACTCGGTCCGCGGCGTACCGCAGGCGCCGGTCTCGGCCCCGCTGACCTGGGACGAGGTCCCGACGGCGGAACCGGGTGACTTCACCATCGCCACCATGCCCGCCCGGTTCGCCGAGCTCGGGGACCTGCACGCCGGGATCGACGACGCGGTGTTCGCCCTGGGCCCACTGCTGGCGTGGGCCGAGCGGGACGGCCTGCAAAGCAACGACACGCCGGCCACCAGCTCACGGCCCACGCCAGACTGGGGCCCGAGCGGGGGTGGGCGGCGCCCACGCAGAGTGACACCATGAGGGGATGTCGGGGGTAGTTCACCAGCGGCGACGCTTGATCGTCGGGGTGGTCGCCGGCCTCATGGCCAGCGTGCTGGCCGGGTTCGCGGCCGCCCAGGCAATCAAGAGCGTCCTCGGCGTGACCTTCGGCGACAAGGCCGTGCTCGCCGCGCCCACCCCCACGGTCCCCCAGCAGACCGGCGACGAGGAGCAGCTCCCGCCGGACGTCGCACCGACCGTGTCGCTGCCCAGCGGCGGCCTCGATGATCCCCTGCTGACGCTCGCCGCCCAGCGCCTCTCGGATGCGCTGACCACTCGGCTGGGGACGCCGGCGACCATCGGGGAGGAGTTGCCCGCCCCCGGCGTGCTCGCGGCGCTGGACGCCTCGAGCCTGCTCGGACCGCAGGCGTACGAGCGCGGCGGCGACCCCCTGACGATCACCGCCGCCGACCGCCGCGGGCTGGCTGCGGGCATGTTCCGGCTGGCCCAAGACCTGCAAGCAGGCCACTCGTGGGCGCAGGCCGGCGCCGCCGGCGTCGTCACCCCGGCCGCGGAGCACCGCTTCGTCGACTCCGGCGCCGTCGGCATCCCCGCCGACCCGGACGCCTGGCGGGCACAGGACGACTACTCCCACGTCAGCGGCGCGCTGAGCCAGGTGATCCTGAACGCCGAGCCGTGGGTCGACACCGCCGCCCTCGCCGAGGTCGAGGCCCAATGGCGCCAGTACGTCGACCACGTCGTCGCCTACGGCTACAACGGCATCGTCATCTCCGGCTTTCTGGAATACGTCACGTTCTCCGGCGTCGGCGACGGCGACGCGATCTATCCTGCGAACAGCGACTACGTGACGCGCGCACAGGCGTTACGCGAACAGATCGGCGAGATGTGGGCCTACGCAGACACGATGGGCCTCGACGTCGTCCTCGTCACCGACATGCTGGCGCTCAGCGGTCCGCTGGAGGACTACCTGATCGCCGAGATCGGCTCGGTCGACGCCTCGGATCCCCGATTGTGGGAGGTGTACAGCGCCGGCCTGGACGAGCTACTGACCGAGCTGCCGTTCCTCGACGGGATCATGCTGCGGATCGGCGAGGGGGGCGGGATCTACAATGCCGAGGGCTGGGACTACTACTCACGACTCGCGGTGACCCGGACCGCCGAGGTCCGTGCGATGCTCACCGCCCTGACGTCGACAGCCGCCCGCCACGAGGCCACGGTCTACTTCCGGACCTGGAGTGTCGGCGTCGGCGATGTCGGTGACCTGCACACCAACCCCGAGACGTACGAGCGGGTGCTCGGCGACCTCGCACCGGACAACCTGGTGGTGTCGACCAAGTTCGTCGCCGGGGACTTCGATTCGTATCTGCCGTTCAACCCGACACTGGATGCGGGCCGGCAGGGCCGGATGGTCGAGATGCAGGCCCGTCGGGAGTTCGAGGCGTTCAGCGCCTTCCCCGACCCCGTCGGCGCCGATCATCAGCTGGCGTTGCAGCGGGTGCGCGACCGTGACCGGCTCGCCGGGGTGTGGGTGTGGACGCAGAGCGGCGGGCCGCTACGAGCAGGGCCGCTCTCGCTGTATCTGCGGGAGGGATTCTGGCAACTCTGGGACCTCGATGTGTGGACCACTGCGCGACTCGCATGGGACCCCGACGCCGATGTCGGGCAGCTGCAGGCGGACTGGGTCGCGCTGACGTGGACCACCGATGCCGAGGCTCGCGACGCTCTCGTGGCGCTGCTGGACCAGGGCCGGCAGGCGACGCTCGCCGGGCTGTACGTCGGGCCGTACGCACAACGTGACGTCCGGGCGTTCGGCCTCGAACTGCCGCCGATGATGTGGCTGTTCAAGTGGGATCTGGTCAGCGGCGACACCGCCACCTGGTCGGCGATCCACGCGGCGAGCGCCGGGCGGATCGACCAGGCGATCGCCGAGGGGGATGCCGCGGTGGCCACGGTGGCCGGGATGCAGGCGCGGCTCGAGGAGATCCCCGCCAGCGCCTTTCGCGATCCCGCCACCCGCGACGACCTGGTCGCGGCGCTGGCCTATCAGCGGGACATGTTCACGGTGCTCAGCGAGTACCGGGCCACGATGCTGCGCTACTACGAGTGGCTCGACACCGGATCGGCCGCTGCGCGGGCCTCCTACGGCGAGGCGCGGGCGAGCTTCGAGAGCGCTCGGGCGGCGCACGTCGAGAGGTGGCGGGGTGACCTCGACCATCCACCCCTGGTCTTCGACAACGCCGCCGCCGGCCTGGCGGTGATGTCACGGGATGCCGCGGTGGCCTGGTCGGCGAGGGGGGTGCTGGTCGTGGTCGCGTTGGCGATGATCCTGTCGGCGAGCGTGCGGCGAGCGGTGTTGGTGCCGTGGCGGGGTAGGAGGCCGGCCGGTCGCCCGCAGGCAGGGTTGTTGTCCGCTGTCGCGGTCGCCTGCTGGGTGGCGGCTCATGGCGGGGTGTCCGGGTTCGCCTCCAGCCCGTACCTGGGCACGGCGGGTGGTGCCGCGGTGGCCTTCGGCCTCGGCTACCTGGCGACGGTGCTGCTCTGCGGCGGCCGCGCGGCCGTGGTCACGGCAATGACTGCGCTGGCCG
>Ga0163144_10000513_pt1 | contig 89686 bp, 71 predicted proteins | sample OliLak19BULKMAT1_FD_123175 | JGI IMG/M metagenome (GOLD analysis project Ga0163144, IMG submission 123175) | Freshwater microbial mat bacterial communities from Lake Vanda, McMurdo Dry Valleys, Antarctica - Oligotrophic Lake LV.19.BULKMAT1 | ecosystem: Environmental > Aquatic > Freshwater >...
GAAAATCACCCCCGCACAAGCTGCCGCAGCACCGCCGCTGTAGTGCAGACCTTCAGGGGGTCGCGCATGACGCACCAATCACTTAGCCGTCTTGCACCCCACGAATGCGCGAAGTTCGGCTAGGGCAAGCGATGCCAATGCCCGACCGCTCATCGCAGACCCGGTGCTTGAGCAGTTGGCGTGATCATTCTGCTCCGGCGCGAGCGGGTCGCGAGGGAACGACAAGCCGATACAAACACGCCTTGCGGGAGTCGATCGGCCGTCATGGACCCGCGCCGATTTCGCGGTGGCGACCTAACCCTTCTTCAGCGTCGCCACGTCCGTACGCAGCTTTGTTGCTGTCGCCGCGATCCAGGCGTCCCAGTCCTTTGGCGGATTGCTGATCGCGTCGACGAGCAACCGGTAATAGCTCTCTTGAAGCTTTCCGTACCAAGGGAACACGGTGTTGAGGAAATCGTCGGTTTGGAGCTTCACATCCTTGTCGAGGAATGCCCGCAGCCCAGGCGTCACGTTGCCGGTATCGAGATCGCTGCGGATACGCCGCCCATCAGATCGAACGACACCTGCTGCGCGGGCCGGCTTGCCAGGAACGTCACGAATTTGAGCGCCGCTTGCTTGTTGCGCGCATTTTCCGGCACGGCCATGCCGCGGATCGTGGCGACGATCATGGCGCCGTTGCCCGTTCCGAAGTTTGGATAGGGACCGACGACGTAATCGCCGGCCGGCGGCTGCTTGTCCCATTTCGCGACATTCCAATTTCCAGTTCGGAACATGCCGGCCTTTCCGCCCTCGATCATCTGATAGAGTTCGACGAATCCGTGATTGATCGCATCCGGCGAGACGTATTTGTAGTGCGTGAACAGCTTGAGATACTCGACCAGCGGTCTGGCGACCGCGGGCTGATCGATCACGATCTCGCCCTTTTCGTCGACCAGGACATGGCTGGCGCCGTTGCCATACGCGAATAGGCTGATGCCCGCGCCCGTGATTGCGCCCGGACTTCCGGCATGCAGCGCGATCGGGAACGCGTCCTTGTGCTTGTCCTTGAACTTGCCCGCAACCCGGAGAAAATCGTCCCAGCTCCGCGGGAACGGCTCGCCGATCTCGGCGAGCCAGCTCTTGCGAACCCCAAGGCCGACGATCACGCGCTGGAACGGAATTTGAATGAGTTTCCCTTGAAAGGATGAGGCGCCGAGATCGCCCGCGGAGAGATGACTCCGGTCGTCAGCCACCATGCCGGCGACAGTCGCCGTGAGATCAGCGAGCTTCCCAGTGCTCTGCTGCACCTGGATGATGCGGTCGTTGTCGTTGAAGACGATGTCCGGCGGGGTGTTCGTGTTGAGCGCCGCGATCGTGCGCGCCAGCCATTGGTCGGTCGGCATCGAGATCGAGCGCACGGTCACGCTCGGATTGTCGCGCCGGTACAACTCGGCGATCCGCTCGATCATCGCGATCCCCGGGTCGGCCTTGTCGTGCCAGATCGTGATCTCCTGAGCGGACAGGCGGCCCGTCGCAACCAGCGACAAGCCGAGGGCCAGTCCAGGCAGCAGCTTTCGTACCTGTCTCATCACTTCCTCCCTTTTGAGCGCGAAGTTCGTCCTCGGACCGGCGCGCCGTCGATCCGCGATTGCCCTGCAATGTGGCGCGCCACCAGCGTCTCGAGTTCGTCGCGATCGCCGCGACCGAGCGCGTAGCGGATCTCCATGTGCACGCTGACATAGGGAATCGGGCGCGGTAGCGCCTTGACCTCCCAGGCGAAGACGATCCGCAGATGGTGCGCGAGCGCCTCCCACAACGCACTGAGGAACGGGTCGCGCGCGGCGTTGACGATGCAACGGTGAAACTCAATGTCGAGTCGGTTCAGCGCGTGAAGATCGGACCTCTCCTCGGCGTGTTTCATCGCAGCGATGATCGAGTCGAGCGCCTTCAAGCCGGTCGGATCGCCCTTGTACGCCGCAGCCGCCTTGCCAAAGGCGAGTTGCTCGAGCGCGGTGCGCACGGTGCGCACGCTCGCGACGCGGTCATCGCCGATCGGCGATATGCGGGCGCCGCGGTGGAGGTTCAGTTCAACGATGCCTTGGGTCGCGAGAGTCTTGAACGCCTCGCGAACGGGCAGGCGACTGACTCCGAGATCCGCCGCGATTTCGGTCTCGATCAGGCGCTGGCCCGGTTTCAACATGCCCGTGGCGATGGCGTCGACGATTGCGTTCGCGACACGATCCGAAAGATTGGTCGTCCGCAGCGCGGTCAAACGGCCGCTGGCCTCGCGATCGACCGCGGAAAGATCCGCCACCTCAGCCTCCTTGCGAAGAGATAGACATCTGACCGCGCGCCCCTGGCATTCCGCCCGTCATCCGATCCGATACTTGCTGACGAGTTGGTCCGGCAACTCGATCCCGAGCCCAGGTTTGGTCGGCAGGGCGATCGCCCCGGCGACCACCGGATAGGCGATTTCCTGGATCGCCCGGCGCAGCGGCGAGTCGAAGGCTTCGGCGGGCGTGAACTAGATATACGGCGTGATCTCGGAATAGGCCGCGAGATGAACCGATGCGGCGCCGAGAAGCTGAGTGGACCAGTTCCCGGGGGAAACGATGACGCCGCGTTCGAGGCAGTACTCGACGATGCGCTTCGCTTCCGTGAAGCCGCCGCAAGTGGTCACGTAAGGCTGGACGACGGTGCAACCGCCGCGCTCCACAAGATCGTGGATCTCCCAGCGTGTGACGCTGTGCTCGCCGGCCGCGATCCGCAGCGGCGTCCTGCGCGATAGGTTCGCATAGGCAGCCAATGCGTCGATCGGGAACGGCGTCTCCAGGAACAGGATGTCGTACTCCGCGAGGCGCCTCGCGGTGTCGACGGCCATGCCGATATCCGTCCAGAGATAGCCGACGTCGACGGCAAGCCCGATCCTGTCGCCCACGGCGCGACGCGCCTCGCGGGCCAGGCGAACGACGGTGGCGGGGTCCGATTCGACAGGCTCGATCTTGACCGCGCGGAATCCCGCGTTGACGAGGCGCTCGACCATCGCGAGTTGTGTCGGCACGAGAATGTCCCGATCCCGCTTGCCCGAGAACACCGTGCCGTAGGGAATCACCGCTTCGCGTTGCTCGGCTGCCCAGGTCTGTGCCGATGCGCGCTCGTTGCCGCCGAGGAGCCGGAAGATCGGTGCGCCGAGTTGCTTGCCGTGGATGTCCCACATGCAGACGTCGATGGCGCCGAGGCAGATGATCGCCCAGCCCCTGCGGCTGCGATGCGCGAGCCGGCCGTAGACGTAGCGCCACGCCTGCTCAGGCGTGTCGAAGCTCCGGCCGATCAGCATCGCGCCGAAAAATGAATCCGGACCTTCGAGTGCGGCCTTCGCGACGGCCGGTGGGACGGCGAAGACCTCGGATATTCCTTGCACGCCGCTATCCGTGCGGATCGTCAAGACAGCAAGCGGTTCTACGGGCGCATTGATGTCGTATGGCTTGGGATCGGCCAGGACCATGACGTCCATGCGCTCGATCTTCATCGGCTCGATCTCCGCCGCGCGCACATCCTCACCACTCCCCCTTGCGTCGACACCGTGATGAGACTGATCACATCCAATCAGATTGGATGCAATCTTTCGATCATGGGGACACCCGCATGATGCCGGCATGGTCGTCGCCGGCAACGAAAAGGGGCGACGCTTGCGCGCCGCCCCCGTTTCCGTTGCAGGTGAGTGGGTGGCGTCAGTCGCGCGCGGGGCGCGGCTCGCGGCCTTCGCGGGGCTTCTCGAACTGGTCCGAGAGATCCGCACCCGTCGCCTGGTCGACTCGCTTCATCGACAGCTTGACCTTGCCGCGCTCGTCGAAGCCGATCAGCTTGACCTTCACGGCGTCGCCGACATTGACGACGTCGGTCGTCTTCTCGACGCGCTTGGCGGCGAGTTCCGAGATGTGCACGAGCCCATCGCGGCTGCCCATGAAGTTCACGAACGCGCCGAAATCCATCGTCTTGACGACCTTGCCGTTGTAGATCGCGTTGAGCTCCGGCTCGGCGACGATGCCCTTGATCCAGTCGATCGCCTGCTGCGCCTTCTCGGCCTCGGACGACGCCACCTTGATCGTGCCGTCATCCTCGATGTCGATCTTGCAGCCCGTGACTTCGGTGATCTCGCGGATCACCTTGCCGCCGGTGCCGATCACTTCGCGGATCTTCTCCTTCGGGATCGTGAAGGTCGTGATCCGCGGCGCGTTGCGGCTGACTTCGCCGCGCGCTTCCGCCAGACCCTTGGCCATCTCGCCGAGGATGTGGATGCGACCGTCGCGCGCCTGGCCCAGCGCGGTCTTCATGATCGCCTCGTTGATCGATGTGATCTTGAGATCCATCTGCAACGAGGTGACGCCGATCTCCGTGCCGGCGACCTTGAAGTCCATGTCGCCGAGATGATCCTCGTCACCGAGGATGTCGGAGAGCACCGCGACGCCCTGATTCTCCTTGATCAGCCCCATGGCGATGCCGGCCACCGGACGCAGCAGCGGGACGCCCGCATCCATCAGCGCGAGCGAGCCGCCGCAGACCGTCGCCATCGACGACGAGCCGTTGGATTCGGTGATCTCCGAGACCACGCGCAGCGTGTACGGGAACTTGTCCTTCGCCGGCAGGACCGGCCGGATCGCGCGCCAGGCGAGCTTGCCGTGGCCGATCTCGCGCCGTCCCGGCGAACCCATGCGGCCCGTCTCGCCGACCGAGTAGGGAGGGAAGTTGTAGTGCAGCAGGAAGTGCTCGCGATACTCGCGCTCGAGCGCATCGACGATCTGCTCGTCATCGCCGGTGCCGAGCGTCGCGGTGACCAGCGCCTGCGTCTCGCCGCGGGTGAACAGCGCCGAGCCGTGCGTGCGCGGCAGGATCCCGACTTCGGTCACGATCTGACGAACCGTACGCGTGTCGCGGCCGTCGATGCGGCGGCCGGTCTCGAGGATGTTCATGCGAACGATGTCGGCCTCGAGTTTCTTGAACACGCCACCGACGACGGCGAGTTCGGCCGCCTTGTCGGCGAACATCGCCTGCGCCTTCTTCTTCACCGCAGCGACGGCGTCCTGGCGCTCCTGCTTCGGTACGATGCGATAGGCCGTGGCGAGATCGCCGCGCAGCGCCTGCGTGATCGACGCCTTGACCGCAGCGATCTCGGCCGGCGCCGGCGGCACCGGGAACGGATCCTTGGCGGCGCGCTCGGCCAGCGAGATGATCGCGTCGATCACCGGCTGGAAGGAGCGGTGACCGAACATCACGGCGCCGAGCATGATCTCCTCGGAGAGTTCCTTGGCCTCCGACTCGACCATCAGCACGCCTTCCTGCGTACCCGCGACCACGAGGTCGAGGGTCGAGGTCGGTACGTCTTCCATCGGCGGGTTGAGCGTGTATTGGCCATCGACGTAACCGACCCGCGCGGCGGCGATCGGCCCGAGGAACGGCACGCCGGAGATCGTCAGCGCGGCGGAAGCCGCGACCATGGCGACGATGTCGGGATCGTTCTCGAGGTCATGGCTGAGCACGGTGCAGATCACCTGCACCTCGTTGCGGAAACCGTCGGCGAAGAGCGGCCGGATCGGACGATCGATCAGGCGCGAGGTGAGCACTTCCTTCTCGGTCGGGCGGCCTTCGCGCTTGAAGAAGCCGCCGGGGATCTTGCCCGCGGCCGAGGTCTTTTCCTGGTAGTTGACGGTCAAGGGGAAGAAGTCGACGCCTGGCTTGGGCGCTTTCGCGAAAACGACGGTGGCGAGCACCACCGTGTCGCCGTAGCGCGCGACCACCGATCCGTCGGCCTGGCGTGCGATCTTGCCGGTCTCGAGTACGAGCTTGCGCCCGCCCCAATCGAGCTCCTTGCGATGAACTGTGAACATGTCTTGGTTTTCCTTCCAACCTACGGACGATGAAACGCGCGCATGCGTTCACGCGCGCGCATGACGAGGCCGGGCGCCCATACGGCGACCCGCGGAACCTGCGTCTCGGGCAGTGACAGAGATGATGATCGGCCTGCGCCCGCGAGCGTAGGCGTGCTCTCGCGGGGATGTTCGTGTCGAAGTGACGGCGCGCGAGGCTGTCAACGAATCCGATCCATCGCGCGCTCTTCTCACCACTCGTCTTGGAGACGAACCAGGCGTCAACGCCTCAGTCCGAGTCGCTCGACGAGCTGCCCGTAGCGCTTCAATTGCGTGCGCTTGAGATAATCGAGCAGACGGCGCCGCTGCCCAACCATCATGAGCAGGCCGCGGCGTGAGTGGAAATCCTTGCTGTGAGTCGCGAGGTGGTCGCTGAGATTCTTGATCCGCTCCGTGAGGAGCGCGACCTGGACCTCGGGCGAACCCGTGTCGCCCTCCTTCTGGGCGAAGCTCTTGACCACTTCCGTCTTGCGTTCGGCGGTAATCGACATCGTCATCGTCTCCTTCATCAGCTGCGGTTGAGGACGCGCAGTGGCTTCACCTGTCCGCCGTCGATCCGGGCCAAAGCGACGACCAGATCGTCCGCCAAAACCACGATCGTGCGGTCCGGCGGCAGTGCAGACAGATGCAACGCTGCACGCGGCAACTGCACGGCCCGGCCTTGCCTCAGTGGCTCGGCTTCGGCCCCAGTCATGGCGAGCGCCGGGATGTCGTCCAGCGCCGTCTCGACCGGTTGCAGATGCGCGCGCGGCGTATAGCCCGGGCCCTCGAGCTTAGCCAGGGAAATCGCCGCCGCGAGCGTGAAGGGACCGACCCGCAGCCGCGCCAACTCGTCGATGAAGCCAAGGCTTCCAACCCGTTGCGCGATGTCCCGCCCGAGGGACCGGATGTAGGTGCCTTTGCCGCAGACGGCCTCGAAAACGGCGCGGTCCGCGCTTGCCATGTCCAGGAGCTTGAGGCTGTCGATGCGCACCCGCCGCGGCGGCAGGACGACCTCCTCGCCGGATCTGGCTCGGGCGTAGGCGGGGCGTCCGGCCTGCTTGATGGCGGAATAGGCCGGTGGGACCTGCAGCGTCTCACCCAGGAACGCGCCCAGCGCCGCCTCGATCGCGTCGCGCGTCGGGCGGACTGGAGATGTGGCGGTGACCGCGCCCTCGGCGTCGTCGGTGTCGCGCGTCTCGCCCCAGCGAACCCCGAACCGATAGGTCTTCGCGCCGCCCATCACATGGTCCACGAGCTTGGTCGCCTCGCCGAAGGCGAGCACGAGCACGCCGCTGGCCAGCGGATCGAGGGTTCCGCAATGCCCGGCCTTGGCCGCCCCGAGAACGCGGCGCACGCGACCGAGCGCCTGGGTCGAGGTGACGCCCAGCGGCTTGTCGAGGACGAGAAACCCGTCGAGCTTCTCGCCGCGGCGCTTCACGGCTCGCTCGCGTCCCGCTTCACCGCTTTGGAGCGCAGCAGGGTCTCGATGCGCGTGCCCTGGTCGAAGGAGACGTCGAGTTCGAAATGCAGCTGCGGTGCGTGCCGCAGCTCGACGCGACGCGCCACTTCCGATCGCAGATACGCGGCGGCGCGCTTGAGCGCCGGCAGGATCTTCTCCGCATCGCTGCCACCCAGTGGCAGGACGAAGGCCGAGGCGTGCTTGAAATCGGGAGAGAGCCGGACTTCGCTCACGGTGATGCTCGCGCCGACCAGCTCGGTATCGCGCAGATGCCCTTCGGCGAGCGCTTCGATCAGGGCGCGGCGGATGAGTTCGCCGGCGCGCAGTTGGCGGTGCGAGGGGCCGGCACCCGCTTTCGGATTCTTGCGCATGGCTTGCCTCGAGTCATAGCTCGCAGAACGCTGGGCTCGGATAGCGAGATGCTCAGAGAACGCGCGCGACCTCCTCGATCTCGAACGCCTCGATGATGTCGCCGGCGCGGATGTCCTGATAATTCTCGAACGCCATGCCGCATTCGTAGCCGGACTGGACCTCGCGGACCTCGTCCTTGAAGCGGCGCAGCGTCTTGAGCGTGCCTTCGTGGATGACGACGTTGTCGCGCAGCAACCGGACCTTGGCGCCCCGCTTGACCATGCCCTCGGTGACCATGCAGCCGGCGACCTTGCCGGATTTAGAGACCTCGAAGATCTGCCGGATTTCCGCGTTGCCGAGGAAATTCTCGCGCAGGCTCGGCTTGAGCATGCCCGACAGCGCGGCTTTGATGTCGTCGATGATGTCGTAGATGATCGAGTAGTAGCGGATCTCGACGCCATCACGCTTGGCGATGTCGCGCGCCTGGACGGTGGCGCGCACGTTGAAGCCCACGATCAGGCCGTTGGACGCCTTGGCCAACGCGACATCGCCCTCGGTGATCGCGCCGACGGCGCCATGCAGGACGCGCGTCTTGACCTCGTCGGTGCCGAGCTTGGTGATCGACGCGGTGATCGCCTCGATCGAGCCCTGCACGTCCGCCTTGACGACGACGCCGAGTTCCTTGGCGACGACGCCTTCCTGGATCTTCGTGAACATGTCGGCGAGCGTGGTGCGCCCGGAACCGCCGACCCGGACGTCGCGCGCGCGCTTCTGCCGGAACGAGGTGATTTCCCTGGCGCGCGCTTCCGATTCGACGACGGCAAAATCGTCGCCGGCCGACGGCGTGCCATCGAGGCCGACGATTTCGACCGGCGTCGACGGGCCGGCTTCCTTGATCTGTTTGCCGGTGTAATCCATCAGCGCGCGGACCTTGCCCCATTCGGAGCCGGCCACGACGATGTCGCCGACCCGCAGCCGGCCCTTCTGGACCAGCACGGTCGCCATGGCGCCGCGGCCGCGTTCGAGCTTCGCCTCGATCACTGCTCCTGCCGCCGCACGATCCGGATTGGCCTTGAGGTCGAGCAGTTCGGCCTGCAGCAGGATCGCATCCTCGAGCTTGTCGAGGTTGAGCTTCTTGAGCGCGGAGACTTCGACCGCGAGCACGTCGCCGCCATAGCCTTCGAGCGCGACGTCGTGCTGCAGCAGATCGACCCGGATCTTGTCGGGATTGGCGTCGCCCTTGTCGATCTTGTTGATCGCCACGATCATCGGCACTTTCGCGGCCTTGGCGTGGCTGATCGCTTCGATCGTCTGCGGCTGGATGCCGTCATCGGCGGCGACGACGAGCACGACGATGTCGGTCACTGAGGCTCCGCGCGCGCGCATGGCCGTGAAGGCCTCGTGGCCAGGCGTGTCGAGGAAGGTGATCTTGCGACCATCCTTCATCGCGACCTGATAGGCGCCGATATGCTGCGTGATGCCGCCGGCCTCGTGCTTGGCGACATCCGTCGTGCGCAGGGCGTCGAGCAGCGACGTCTTGCCGTGGTCGACATGGCCCATGATCGTGACGACCGGCGCGCGCGGCAGGATGGCGGCGTCACTGTCGTCGCCGGAACCGATGCCGATCTCGACGTCCGATTCCGACACGCGCTTGAACTTGTGCCCGAACTCGCCGACCACGAGCTCGGCCGTGTCGGCGTCGATGCTCTGATTGATGGTCGCCATGACGCCCATCTTCATCAGCGTCTTGACCACGTCGACGCCGCGCTCGGCCATACGATTGGCCAGTTCCTGCACCGTGATGGCTTCGGGAATGACGACGTCGCGCACGATCTTCGCCTGTGCCGTCTGGGTTCCGACATTGCCCTGTCGGTCTTTCGCCGCGCGGCGCTTGATCGCGGCGAGTGAGCGCGCACGAATCTGATTGTCGTCCGACAGGGCCTGCTGCAGCGAGACCTTGCCCATCGGCCGGCGCGCTTCCTCGGCCCGGCGCGTGCCGAGCGCAGGCTTCTTGGCCGGGATGATCGGCGCGCCGGGGCGACGCGGCCGGGCCTTGTCGTCGTCTTCGTCGGCCACGCCGGGGGTCGTGGCGCCCAGCTTGGCGACCGCCGCCTTGGCGGTGGCGTCGGCGGTCTTGCGCCGGACGGCGTCTTCTTCGGTCTGCTTGCGGCGCGCTTCCTCGTCGGCCTTGCGCTTCTCTTCTTCCGCTTTGACACGCAGCGCTTCTTCGTTCCTGACCCGCTGTTCTTCCTCGGCCAGGCGGCGCGCCTCGTCCTCGACCTTGCGGCGATTCTCTTCCTCGACGGTCCGGCTCGTATCGGGTTCGTCGCGGCGCTTGGCGTCCTCGACACGCTGTTGATGATGCGCGGTCTTCAGCGCGCGCTGGCGCGCGGCGCGCTCCTCGTCGGTGAGGACGCGCAGCACGGCCGGCTTGGCCGGCGCGCTGGTCGTGCGAGCGATGCTTGGCGTGGGCGATGCCGTCGCGGATGGCGCCGGCGTTTCACCCGAGCGCGGCGTCGGCGTTGCCCCGACTGGCAGGACGCGTTTCTTCTTGACCTCGACGGTTACCGTCTTGGTGCGGCCATGCGGGAAGCTCTGGCGGACTTGCGCGGTTTCACCGCCGCGCGGGTCCACCCGCGAGGTTCCGGGCTTGGCGAGGCCAAGCCGCTTCTTGGTGTCCGGTTCGTTGGTGTCCGTCATCGTCGGTCCGATCGAAACGTCTTCAGGTGGGTGAGAAGGGGCGGCGGAAGCCAGCGAGACGCTTGGCCTCTGCGGCGATTCGTTTGGCCCAGCTCGCGTCGACGATGCCGACGTGAACAAGGGTGTCGCGCGCGAACACGTAAGCGAGTTCGTCGCGGGTCAGGACGGTAGCCCGGGGGATCTCGGGGCCAGCCATGCGCTCGCTGCCGCCGCGGCTTGCATCCACGGCCTCGACCACGAGGACCAGGGTTCCCCGCGTATAGGCGATGTTGGTCTTCTCGAACCCGGCGATCGCGGCGCCGGCGCGGCGGGCGAGACCCAACCAGTCGATCAGCCGGCGCAGGAGCGCCGCTTCCACACGGTCCGCGAGTCCTGGATCGATGAGCACCGGCGCGCGCGCGGCGCGGGCGAAAGCCTTGCGCGCGATCGCCGTCTCCACGGCATGACGCTGCGCCGTGACCCAGATCCCGCGGCCGGGCAATGTGCCTGCGACATCGGGCACGAGGCCGAGTTGCGGATCCGGCGCCACGACGAAGCGGATCATCTGCTCGCGCGGCAATACGGTCCCGGTCGCGATGCAGCGGCGCAGCGAGTCATCGACCAACGCCTCGTCGGCCGACTCGTCGTCGGCGCGTGCGTTGTCGGCTTCCATGACCGCGACCGCTTGCATCTTGTTACTTCTTCTCCTCGTCGGTGAACCAATGCGCGCGCGCCTTCATGATGATCGCGTTCGCCGTCTCCTCGGACATCTCGTCCTTGCTGACGATCTCGACCAGCTCGTCGCCGGCGAGATCCGCGAGGTCGTCGAGGGTCTTGATCCCCTTGTCGCCGAGCTTCACGAGCATCTCCGGGGTGAATTCCTCGAAGGCCGCGACGTCGTCGCTGACGCCCATCTCCTTACGTTGCACTTCCAGCTCCTGGTTGTGTTTCTCGACCCAGAGCTCCGCGCGGCTCTTGAGCTCTTCGGCGAGGCCATCGTCGAAACCCTGGATGCTCGACAGGTCTTCCAGGGCGACGTTGGCGACTTCTTCGACCTTTGTGAACCCCTCCGTCACGAGCAGGGCGGCGATCACGTCGTCGACATCCAGTGCCGCGACGAACAGCGTCGAGCGCGACTTGAACTCTTCCTGGCGGCGGTCGGATTCTTCCTGCTCGGTCAGGATGTCGATCGCCCAGCCCGTGAGCATCGATGCCAGCCGGACGTTTTGGCCGCGGCGGCCGATCGCCAACGACAGCTGGTCGTCGGGGACGACGACTTCAATACGGTGGTCCTCTTCGTCGAGGACGACTTTGGCGACTTCGGCGGGCGCCAGCGCGTTGACGACGAAGGTCGCGGGATCGGACGACCACGGGATGATGTCGATCTTCTCGCCCTGCAGCTCCTGGACCACGCCCTGGACGCGGCTGCCGCGCATGCCGACGCAGGCGCCGACGGGATCGATCGAGGAATCGTTGGAGACCACGCCGATCTTCGCGCGGCTGCCCGGATCGCGCGCGACGGACTTGATCTCGATGATGCTGTCGTAGATTTCCGGCACTTCCTGGGCGAACAGCTTGGCCATGAATTGCGGATGGGTGCGCGACAGGAAGATCTGCGGGCCGCGCGCTTCCTTGCGCACGTCGTAGATGTAGGCGCGGGCGCGATCGGAGACCTTGAAGGTCTCGCGCGGGATCGTCTCGTCGCGGCGCATCACCGCTTCCGCGCGACCCAGATCGATCGTGACGTTGCCGAATTCCACGCGCTTGACGATGCCGTTTACGATCTCGCCGACACGATCCTTGTACTCGGTGTATTGACGCTCGCGTTCAGCGTCGCGCACGCGCTGGACGATGACTTGCTTGGCGGTCTGCGCGTTGATGCGGCCGAGATCGATCGCGGGCAGCGGATCGGTGAGGAAGTCGCCGATCTTGGCGTCAGGATGGATGGCCTGGGCGCCGGCCAGGCTCATCTGCGTGAATTCGTTCTCGATCGGGTCGGCAACTTGGCGATAGCGGAACAGCTGCGTCTCGCCGGTCTGACGATCGATCGTGGCGCGGATGTCGTGCTCGGGCCCGTATTTGGAGCGCGCGGCCTTCTGCAGCGCCATCTCCATCGCCTCGAGCACCTGCTCGCGGTCGATCGATTTCTCCCGCGCGACGACGTCGGCGGCCTGCAGCATCTCGATGCGGTTATAGGCGGTCTTGGTCTCGGCCATGGCTGTTCGCTTCCTGTTCAGTCTGGCTTCAATGCGTGGTGCGTTCGGCTTGCGTGGCACGGATCAGATCGTCCGTGAGCACGAGCTTGGCGCGGGCAATGTCGGCGATCGGCAACTCGACCTCGCCGGCGGCGAGGGCGAGGCGGACGGCTGCATCATTGGCCGCCACGATCTTGCCCGTGAAGCGCCGCTGCCCGCTGATCGCGGCGGTCGTCTCGATGCGGGCGAGATGGCCTGAAAATCTCTGGAAATCCAGCGCCTTGACGAGTGGCCGATCGATCCCGGGCGTGCTGACTTCCAGGGTATAGGCATTCGGCAGCGGGTCCTCGACGTCGAGCTTCGCCGAGATGGCGCGGCTGATCGTCTCGCAATCCTCGACGGTCATCGGCTGGCGGTCCTTGCGCTCAGCCATCACCTGCAGCGTCGGACGCTGCCGCCCAGAGACCATGAGCCGCACGAGGTCGTACCCGAGTGCGTCCACGGTCGGCTGGATGAGTTCTTCGAGGGTCGCCTGACGTTGATCCATGCCTACTTCGTTGATCTGCGCTTCGTTGATCTGCGCTTCGTTGGATAGCCCACCGAGGTAGCGCCGAGTTCCCGCCCATTCGGTGGGGCGCAACCCGGGAAAGTCCGCACAAACAAAAAAGCCGGCCGGTCGGCCAGCTTTCTTGTTCTTATCGGCGCTGGCCTATCAGCTAGACCTCAGCGCTTAGCGGCGCGGAATATAGGCAACACAGCGCCCGTGGCAAGCGGTTTTCCGGTCCTTGGCCTGGAAAGGCGGGGAGGAACCGCTCCTTCTTGTTCTTGCCGGCGAGGGAAGCGCGGCGGCCGAGTCGCTCGGTCAGCCGGGGCAGGACTGTCCCCGTCGCCAAGCCTTCATGTTGGCGATTGCATTGTCGTTGCTTGGATGACAATCCGATACTGCAATAATGCTGCTGGAAATCCGATCGAAACACGATCGCGACGGGCGCGCGCTCAGCGATCAGTCGTCGACCTGTTGGATCTGGGGATCGAGACTTGTCTGCATTTGAATTCATGCTTCTGCTTGGCCGACGCATGCTCATGAAGGCCGGCATCGTCGTCATGCGACCGCAATGATCTGTCCGGCATCGACGTCCTGAAGATCGATACGGAGGGGTTCGATCTCTCCGTACTGAGGGGCGCCCAACGCCTTCTCGAGCAGCGGCGAATCAGGTTCATCTGGGTGGAGTTCAATTCCCTCGGGCAAACCGACTCAGGGCCGGGCTCGCTCGCCGCGATCGCCGCTCATCTGGAAAATTTCGACCTCAGATTTGTCGCGAGCTACATCGACTACGTCATTCCCGATCGTGGCCTGTTCGTTTCGGCCAACGCCTTGTTCGCCCTGCCGTCGAGCGACACGGCGTGCAGCACGAAACCGCAAGGTCCGATGATTTCGCCGAATGCCGCTGTGCAGATCTAAGCGCGCCTCCGCCCTCGTGCTTTCACAATCCCGGGCGAAGCTCTACCGTCGATGGTCTTGGCGCCGACTTGGATGATGTCGGCCGGTAGGAGTTCGCATGCGCATTCGGTTCGGTTGGATTGTTGCCATCGGTGTCGGCATCGGGCTGTCGGTGTATCTCTCGCAGCGTTCGCCGGAGCCGGTTCAGCCGCCGGCAAATGTCGCGGCACCAGCGCAATCCAGTGCGCCGATCGTCGCCGCCGCATTGCCGGTCGCCCCCGCAGCGCCCTCACCCGCTCCCGCCGCGACCGACACCGCCGCGGCAACGGTCGCCGCGATCGCGCCGGCCGCCTCGCCCGCGTCTGAGCTGCCGCCGATCCGTTTCGCTTTTCAGCGTCTCGATGTCGACCAGTCCGGACTGCAGCCGCGGATCTGCGTGCAGTTCACGCGCCCGCTCCAGGCCGAGGGCGTGCGTTATCTCGATTACCTCGCCGTGGCGCCCCCTTCGGCCCGGCCCGCAGTCAGCGTGGATGGCAACCGTCTCTGCCTGACCGGCCTCGCCTACGGCACGGATTACGACATCGACCTGCGCCCCGGCCTGCCCGGCGCGAATGATCAGCGCCTGGCCACGGGCGAGCGGATCCCGGTGACGCTGACCGCGCGACCCCCGGTCGTCACCTTCACCGGCGGCGGGCGCATTCTCGTGCGCGGCGCGAGCGATGGTCTGCCGATCACCACCGTCAACGTGCCCGAAGTGGCGGTGCGCGTTTTCCGGGTCGGGGAGCGTGGCATCGCGGCAATCCGCGAGGAGTTCCGCCAGAACGAGCGCCGCGCCTATCCCTACGCGCTCGATCGCATGCGCGACGAGACGGGTGCGCTGGTCTGGTCCGGCACGTTGACGGTCGACAACCAGCCCAACCGCGAAATCGTCACCGCCTTCCCGATCGCGGACGTGGTTCGCGACAAGAAGCCCGGGATCTACTGGGTCGTCGCGTCGGACGCGGCGCGCGCCGGCAGTGGCGCCGAGGACGACGAGTCGCGCTGGAGCCGCCAGCTCGCGGCGCAATGGGTGATCTCGACCGATATCGGCCTGAGCGTGCTCAAGGGCGCCGATGGCCTGCATGTCTTCGCGCGCAATTATGCCGACGCGAAGCCGATGGCCGATATCGAGCTGACGCTGGTGGCGCGCAACAACGAGGAGCTTGGCCGTGTGCGCACCGACGCCACGGGCCGCGCCAGCTTCGCGCCCGGCCTGCTGCGTGGCGGCGCGGGGAGCGCGCCCGTCGCGGTGATGGCCTTCGGCCGCGATGCCGACTTCACGGTGCTCGATCTCGATCGCCCGGCCTTCGATCTCGCCGATCGTGGCGTCGAAGGTCGCGCGCCGCCAGGCCCTGTGGACGTATTCGCCTGGACCGAGCGCGGCATCTATCGACCGGGTGAGCGCGTCGAGTTCGCGGCCTTGCTGCGCGACGCGGCCGGCAATGCGGCGCCCAATCTGCCGGCGCAGATCGTCGTGCGCCGGCCCAACGGCACGGAGGCGCGCCGCTTTGCGCTGACCGGCGATGCGACCGGCGCCTTGCGCGAGACGATCCCGCTCTCGGCGACGTCGGCGCGTGGGTTGTGGAGCGCCGAGATTCTCGTCGATCCGACCGCGCCGCCGATCGGGCGCGCGCGTTTCGAGGTCGAGGATTTCGTACCGCAGAAGATCAAGGTCGAGCTATCCCCGCGCGCCAAATCCTATGGCGCCGGAGAAACCGTGGCGATCGATGTCGATGCGCGATTCCTCTACGGCGCGCCGGCCTCCGGTCTGGCGACGGAAGCGGAGGCGCAGATCGAATTCGACCCCGATCCTCATCCGCAATATCGCGGATTCTATTTCGGCCATGAGCGCGAGCGCGCCGAGTTCCCGAGTTTCCCGCTCACGATCGAACCGACCGACGCGCAGGGCAAGACCAGCGCGACCGGCGCGGTGCCCGATCTCGGCGTCATCACGCGGCCCTTGCTCGCCAATGCCCGCGTCGCGGTCTTCGAACCGGGCGGGCGCAGCACCGGCGAGACGACGACGCTGAAGCTCAAGGGCTCAGCAATGCAGCTGGGATTGCGGCCCTTGTTCACGACGGCGCGCAACTGGTGGGACGGCAATGAGCGGCTGACCGTGCCGTGGGATTCGACGGCGCGATTCGAGCTCATCGCCGTCGATGTCGAGGGCAAGCGCATCGCCGCGGCCGAGTCGAGCTGGGAACTGATCCGCGAGGAGGTGCTCTGGAACTGGATCCGCAATCGCGATGCGTGGCGCTACGAGGAAGTCGTGCGCGAGCGCGTCGTCGCCAGCGGTCGCGGCGCCATCGATGCGGAGAAGGCCACGGAGATCGCGGCAGATGTCAGCTGGGGTCGCCATCGCCTGGTCGTGCGCGTGCCCGGCAACGAACGTGCGCAGGCCTCGGTCCGGTTCTACGCCGGCTGGGGCGGCGGCGAAGTCGACAAGACGCCCGACAAGCTGGACGTGCTTGCCGACAAGCAGAGCTATGTCGTCGGCGAAACCGCGAAGCTGAAAATCGATTCGAGCTACGCCGGCGAGGCGACGATCGTCGTCGCAACCGATCGCATCCACGCCGTGCAGGCCGTCGCCGTGCCGGCCGGTGGGGCGACGGTGGAGATTCCCGTCGGCGCTGATTGGGGCCCGGGCGCCTACGCGCTCGTCTCACTGATCCGGCCGCTGGAGCCGGCCAGCGCCACGCGTGCGCCGGTGCGCGCGGTCGGCCTGGCGTGGCTCGGCGTCGACAATTCGGCGCGCAAGCTCGCCGTGACGATCGAGGCGCCGGCCCTGACGCGACCGCGTGGTCCGACGGAGGTGACCTTGCGCATCGCCGGCGCGACCGGTCAGGCGCGCGTGACTCTCGCCGCGGTGGACGAGGGGATCCTGCAGCTCACGCGCTATCGCACGCCCGATCCATTCGCGTACGTGTTCGGCAAGCGGCGCCTGGGCCTGGAGCTGCGCGACGATTACGGTCGGCTCATCGATGGCCGCGCCGGCGTGAAGGGCGCGGTGCGTCAGGGCGGCGACTCCGCGCTTGGCGGCAAGGGGCTCGAGGTCGTGCCGGTGAAGATCGTGTCGATCTTCCATGGCCCGCTCACCCTCGACGCGGAGGGCCGCGCGAAAGTCACGCTGGATATCCCGGATTTCGTCGGCGAATTGCGGCTGATGGCGGTGGCGTGGGATGCGAGTCGTGTCGGCAACGGCGAAGGCCGGATGACCGTGCGCGACCCGCTGGTGGCCGATGCGACCTTCCCGCGCTTCCTGGCGCCTGGCGATGAGAGCCGCGTCAGCGTCTGGCTGCACAATGTCGAAGGCGCGGCCGGAACCTATCGCGTGCAGTGGCAGGCGAAGGGTCCCGTGGCGATCGCCGGCGAAGCCGCGCGCAGCGTCGATCTCCAGGCCAATGGGCGCCAATTGCTGAGCTGGCCGCTGATCGCAGGCGAGATCGGGATCACCGATTTTCGTTTGCAAGTCGATGGTCCAGGCGGGTTCGCGATCACCCGCGACTGGCAGATCGAGGTCCGGCCCGCGCAAGCGCCGACGACAGAGGCGCGGATCGAGCGCGTCGCGCCCGGCGCCAGCGTGAGCGTCACGCCGCGTGACCTCGCCACATTGGTGCCTGGCTCCGTGCAAGCTTCGATCGAGGTCGCATCGTGGCGCGGCTTCGACGTCGCGGCGATCCTGCGTGCCCTCGATCGCTATCCCTTCGGCTGTCTGGAGCAGACGACGAGCCGCGCCTTTCCGCTGCTCTACTTCAACGAGGCGGCGGCGCTGATCGGCGCGCGCGAGGACAAGGCGATCGAGCGGCGCGTGCAGGATGCGGTGTGGCGCGTGCTCGACATGCAACGCGCCGATGGCGGTTTCGGGCTGTGGGGGCCGACCGACGACTCGGCGCTGTCCTGGTTGCAGGTCTACGCCATCGATTTCCTGCTCAACGCGCGCAAGCAGAAACTCGTCGTGCCCGACGAAGCGCTGACCCGATCGGTGCGCTGGCTGCGCGCCGCGGCCGTGCAACTCGAAGGCGGTGACGAGACGCGCGCCTATGCGCTGTTCGTGCTGGCGCGCGAGGGGCGAGCCGACCTCGGCACGCTGCGCTACGTCAACGACGTGCGCGCCGGCCAGTATCAGAATCCGCTGGTGCTGGCGCAGCTCGGCGCGGCGTTGCAGCTGAGCGGCGATACCGTACGGGCCGATGCGCTGTTTGCGCGCGCATTGGGCGCGCTCGATCGCTCGCTGACTCGTACCGATCGACGCTCGTTCGATTACTACGGCACGACGCTGCGCGATCTCGCCGGCACCGTGGCGGCGACGGCCACCGCGGATCGAGGCGCGACGCTCGAGCAGCTCTTCCGCCGCTTCGGCGAGACGCTGCGCGTGCCCCAGCTCGAGGCGACCACGACGCAGGAGAAATCCTGGATGCTGCTCGCCACGCATGCGCTCGCGCAGCGCGGCGCCCAGATCAACGTCGACGCCGACGGTCAGGTGATCCTCGGCCGTGCGCGGGCCGTGTTCGATCTGGCGCCGGCCCAATTGCAACGCGGCTTCACGGTCGCCAATCGCGGCGAGCGCGAGATCTGGACGACGACGACGATCACCGGCGTGTCGAAGACGCCGCTGCCGGCAGCGAATCGCCGCTTCACCGTGAAGCGAAGCTTCCTGACCTTGCAGGGTGAGCCGGCGGATCTCGCGCAGCTCAAGCAGAATGATCGCGTTGTCGTGTCGATCGAGGTCGCCGGCTTCAACGACGCCGATCGCCGCGCGGGCAGCGATGTCGCGATCATGGATCTGCTGCCGGCCGGGCTCGAGATCGAGGGTCTGTTGCGCCGTCTGGACGAGGAAGGCAACTCGCAGTTCAAGTTCCTCGGGCCGATGTCGAAACTGGCGACGCGCGAGGCGCGCGACGATCGCTTCGTCGCCGCGGTGCGCGTCGGCGATCTCGACGAACCGATCGTGCGAACCGGTTACGTCGCGCGCGCGATCACGCCGGGACGCTATGTGCTGCCGGGGATCCAGGTCGAAGACATGTACCGGCCCGAACTCTTCGCGCGCTCCGCTGCCGGCCGGATCGACATCGCCCCGCGCTGAGGCTGGGTGATGCGCAACCCCCACCCCAGCCCTCCCCCACGAGGGGGGAGGGAGACCTGTCGTGCGGGCGGAGACGGCGCCCCAAGCACATCAGACTCCCTCCCCCCTCGTGGGGGAGGGCTGGGGTGGGGGGGCGCCGCCGCGCTGATGGCGCTCGCCTTGCTCGCGACTGTCTTCATCGCCGATCGCCTGTTCCCGCCCGATCTCACGCGGGCGGGCGAGGTGTCGACCATGGTCGTGGACAAGGACGAGCGCTTGCTGCGCGCCTTCACCACCGCGGATGGCAAATGGCGACTGGCCGCAACGCCGGCCGAAGTCGATGCGCGCTACCTCGCGCTGCTGCAAGCCTATGAGGATCAGCGGTTCAAAATTCATCCCGGCGTCGATCCGCTCGCCTTGCTGCGCGCGGTCGTGCAGGCGATGGCGGGCGGCAAGATCGTCTCCGGCGGCTCGACCTTGACCATGCAGACCGCGCGCCTGCTCGAGCCGCGACCGCGCAGGCTCGGCGCCAAGCTGATCGAGATCGCGCGCGCCGTGCAGCTCGAGGCGCGGCTGAGCAAGAGCGAAATCCTCGCGCTGTATCTCTCGCTCGCGCCCTATGGCGGCAACGTCGAGGGCGTGCGCGCGGCGTCGCTGGCATGGCTCGGCAAGGAGCCCAAGCGGCTCACGCTCGGCGAGGCGGCGCTGCTCGTCGTGCTGCCGCAAGCGCCGGAGCGCACGCGTCCCGATCGCGACCCGGCCGCCGCGCGCGCCGCACGCGACAAGGTGCTGCGTGTGCTCGCGACGCGCGGCGTCATCACCGCGACGGAAGCCGCGGAAGCGAGCCAGGAGCCCGTGCCCGTGCGTCGTCTGGCGCTGCCGTTTCATGCGCCGCATCTCGCCGAGTCGCTACGCGGCGCGGCGCCTCCCGGCATCCGCGTCGCGACGACGCTCGATCGCGGCCTGCAAATTCAGGCCGAGCAGCTGGCGCAGCGCGAGCAATCCTTCTTCACCGATGGCGGCAATGTCGCGATCCTCGTGGTCGAGAATGCGACGCGTGAAATCCGCGCCTGGGTCGCCGGCGCCGATTTCAACGCGGCGGCGGGGCAGGTCGATCTCGTGCGCGCCAAACGCTCGCCCGGCTCGGCGCTGAAACCTTTCCTCTACGGCCTCGCCTTCGACGAGGGCTGGCTGCATCCGGAGACGCGGATCGCCGATGTGTTGACGCGCTTCGGTGACTTCACGCCGCGCAATTTCGACCGCGGCTTCCAGGGCGAGGTCAGCGCGCGCGCCGCGCTGCAACTGTCGCTCAACGTGCCGGCGGTTGCGATCCTCGATCGGCTCGGGCCGACGCGGCTGGTCCAGGCGCTGAACGATGCCGGCGCCGCGCTCGAATTCGACCGGCGCTCGCTCGAAGCGCCGAGCCTGCCGGTGATTCTCGGTGGCGTCGGCATCAGCCTCGGCGATCTCACCATGCTCTACGCCGCGATCGCGGAGGATGGCCGTGCGCGACCACTGCGCGTGCATCGCGATCGGACCGGCGATGCGCTGGGCACGCGCTTGATCGAGCCGCGCTCCGCCCAGTGGCTCGGCGAAATCCTGCGCGGCGTCACGCCGCCCGAGCCCTATGCGCAGCGCGCCGGAGTGCGCGCGATCGCCTACAAGACCGGCACGTCCTATGGGTTCCGCGATGCGCTCGCGATCGGCTTCACGAAGCGCTGGACGATCGGTGTCTGGGTTGGTCGCGCGGATGGCACGCCGCGGCCGGGCCAATACGGCCGCACGGCAGCGGCGCCGATCCTGTTCAAGACCTTCGATCTGCTGCCGAGCGAACCCGGCGCGATCGAGACGGCCGCACGTGCGCCGGCGCTTGCCCCGCGCGCGTTGGCGCGGCTGATGCCGCGCAGTGCCGATGACCGCCCGTGGAAGGATGCGCAGCGCGAGCTGTCGATCCTGTTCCCGCCCGATGGCGCGACCGTGGAACTCGAGCGCAGCGGCGACGCGCTCACGCCGCTCGCGCTCAAGGCCGAAGGCGGTCTCGGCAAGCTGACCTGGATCGTCGATGGCCGGCCGATCGCGGCCGCCTCGCGTCTCGAGGCGCGCAGCTATACGCCGGACGGCGAGGGCTTCGTCCGCCTCGTCGTCGTCGACGAAGGCGGCGCCAGCGCGCACGCCACCGTGCGCGTCGTCACGCCGCGGTGAGACGATCAGGTCAAGCGGAGCAGATTCTTCATCGTCGCCGACACGCGTTGCATGGTCGCGAAGGATACAACTGCGTCGAACTCGGCGCGGCGATCGACCCAGGAGACTGTACGGATCTGATGGCAAAGGATCACGCGCTGGAGATCGCCCTTTGGCGCGGGGATTTCGGTCACGTACCCCTTGGGCTTCGTCGTGAGCGGGGCGATGATCGCGAGGCGGGACGCCTCGTTGAAGCTGCGATCAGTCAGCACCAGGCACGGCCTTCTTCCGGCCTGCTCGTGGCCGGCGATGGGATCCAGGGACCGCCACCAGATCTCGCCGCGAGCCGGAACTCGCATCGTCGATCGCCTCCGGTCCGACATCACGCCCCCACTTCAGCTCTGAATCCGGCCCGCCGCGCGCGAAGCTTCGCACGATCTCGTCGTGCGATGGCGTCGATACCGTGCTTGGCTCGATCACCAGGCGGCCAGGTTCGAGAACGAACACGACGGGAGACCCCTCGCGTAGTCCCAGCTGAGCGAGATACTCGGCCGGCGGGCGCAGCGTCAGGCTATTGCCCTGGCGAAGATCTTTTTCTCGGTGCGCGGATTGGATGCCATGTGTAATCACAGGGTAATCACGTGCGGGGTCGCGATCAAGCGTCGCGTCGGATGAAGCGCAGATAGGCGGGGCGGCGGCCTTCGCTGATGGACCAGGTTTCGTAGCGTGTCTCGGGCCAGTCGTCGCTGCGGCTGCGACAGGCCTCGACGTCGACCTCAATCCACCGAAACGCGGGATGCGTCGGCACGCGATCGAGCATCCAGGCGACGTAGTCTTCGTGGTCGCTGGCGAGACGAAATTCGGCGCCGGGCTTCAGCACGCGGGCGAGCGCGTCGAGGAAGGGGGTCTGGATCAGGCGGCGCTTGTGGTGGCGCGCCTTGGGCCAGGGATCGGGAAAGAGCACGAAGGCGCGGGCGATCGACGACGGCGCCAGCATTGCGAGCAGCACGCGCGCGTCGTCGTTCCAGATGCGGATATTGGTCAGCCGCTCATCGCGGATATGGCCGAGCAGAGCGACGACGCCGTTCTCGTAGGGCTCGCAGCCGATCATGCCGATGTCGGGATTCCGCGCCGCCTGCCAGGCGAGGTGCTCGCCGCCACCGAAGCCGATCTCCAGCCACACCTCGCGCGGCCGCGGCGTGAAGAACGCGAGCGGATCGACAAGCGGCTCGCCCTGCGGAAGGGCGACTCTCAGCTCTGGCAGGAGCGTGTCGAGCAACGCCGCGCGTCCGGCGCGCAGCTTACGGCCGCGGCGACGGCCGAAGCTGTGGATCAGCCGATCCTGGGTCATGACGCCAAAAGCAAAGGGGACGCACCCGCCACCGGGCGCGTCCCCTTGCCGATGGTCGAACTCAGCGTGCGCCGAAGGCGGAGCGCAGCTGCTTCACGAGATCGGTGCGCTCCCACGAGAAGCCGCCGTCCTTCTCGGGCGCGCGGCCGAAATGGCCGTAGGCCGAGGTGCGCTCGTAGATCGCCTTGTTGAGGCCCAGATGCTCGCGGATGCCGCGCGGCGTCAGGCTCATCAGTTCCTGCAGGAGCTTGGAGATCCTCTCCTCGTCGGCCTGGCCGGTGCCTTGCGTGTCGACATAGACCGACAGCGGCTGCGCGACGCCGATCGCATAGGAGAGCTGGATCGTGCAGCGATCGGCGAGACCGGCGGCCACGACGTTCTTGGCGAGGTAGCGCGCCGCATAGGCGGCCGAGCGGTCGACCTTGGTCGGGTCCTTGCCCGAGAACGCGCCGCCACCATGCGGCGCCGCGCCGCCGTAGGTGTCGACGATGATCTTGCGACCGGTGAGGCCGGTGTCGCCATCCGGACCGCCAATCACGAAGCGGCCTGTGGGATTGACGTAGATATGCGCGTCATCGGGCATGCCGATCTTGCCGAGCACCTTCTCGATGTACGGCCGCACGATCGTCTTGATGTCGCCGGATTCGAGCTCGCGACCCTTCTCGTCCTTGGCGGCGTGCTGCGTCGAGACGACGACCGCCGTGCAGGCCTTGGGCTTGCCGTCGACGTAGCGCAGCGTGACCTGGCTCTTGGCGTCGGGCAGCAGCAGCGGCTCGGCGCCGGAATGGCGCACGTCGGCGAGCGCCTTCAGGATGTTGTGCGAGAACTGGATCGGCGCGGGCATCAGCTCCGGCGTCTCGCTGCACGCGTAGCCGAACATGATGCCCTGATCGCCGGCGCCCTCGTCCTTATTGCCGCCGGCGTCGACGCCCTGCGCGATGTCGGCCGACTGGCCATGCAGGCGGATGACGATTTTCGCCGTCTTCCAATGGAAGCCCTTCTGCTCGTAGCCGATGTCGCGCACCGCATTGCGCGCCAGCGTCTCGATCACCTTCTTGTTGATCGCGCCGCTCTTGAGCATCGGCGCCTTGACGCCGCATTTCTTTTTGTCGAGGCGGACCTCGCCGGCGATGCAGATGTAGTTGGTGGTGACCAGCGTCTCGCACGCCACGCGCGCGTAGGGGTCGAGGCCGATGAAGGCGTCGACCATCGCGTCGGAAATGCGGTCGCACACCTTGTCGGGGTGACCTTCGGAAACGGACTCGGAAGTGAAGACGAAATCGCCCTGGCGCATCGGCGTGGCTCTCCGTGGGAGGTCGGGGGGATCGAGATCGGGTCCCGGTTTCGGCGGCCGGGTTGTGGCAAGACTGGCTCGCGCCGTCAACAGCACGCGCGGAAATTTACTTTCTCTGGCTCGGGCTTAAGCCGTCTGCGTGTCCAAGACGCCCAGCGAGACCGCCGAGCAGCAGCAGGCCGGCGCCGACGGCGATCAACAGCAGATCGCCGAACCGGCCATAGAGCGTCGGCGGGAGCGCCGGGGGTAGGGATGCGTCAACTACGCCACGCGTGCTCAGCGCCAGCATCGCGCGGATGCGGCCATGTCCATCGATCACCGCGGAAATCCCGCCATTGGCCGCCCGAACCACCGGCAGCCCCTCCTCGATCGCGCGAAACTGCGCGGCGGCGAGGTGCTGATAGGGACCCGCGGAGTGCCCGAACCACGCGTCGTTGGTGACGTTCAGAATCCATTCGGGCCGATCGGCGCGATCGACCACGGCGGCGGGGAAGATGATCTCGTAGCAGATCAAGGTGCTGAAGGCGGGCAGGCCAGGCAGCCGGATCGTGCGCGGCCCCGCCCCCGCGGAAAAATCGACCGGACCCGGCGCGATCTTCTCGACCGGCAGGATGCCGCGCAGAGGCACGTATTCGCCGAACGGCACGAGATGGAATTTGTCGAAGGTCGCGCGGATCTCGCCGTCGGCATCGAGGGCGTGCAGGGAGTTCCAGGCCCTGAAGACCGGCTCGCGTTCCACGCGGGTGGAGCCCGTCAGGAGATAGCCGCCGGCAGGCACGAGCTGCGCGAGATCGGCCATGAACTCGCGGCTGGAGGCGAGCGGGAAAAGCGTGGCGGTCTCCGGCCAGACGACGTGCGCAATCGTCTCGATACCCGGCCCACGCGACAGCGCGGCGGTGAGGGCGAGGCTGCGCTGCCGCTCCTCGGGCGCCCATTTCAGCGATTGCGCGATGTGCGGCTGGACCAGGCGCAGGCGCGGGCCCGATCCCTCGACTGGCGGTGGCGCCGAGGGCAGATGGCTGATGGTGCTGAGTGCCGTGAAGGCGACGACCGCGAAGGCGGTGCCGCGCGCATTCAGCCGCGCCACGGACGCGGCCACGGCGACCGTCAACGCCGTCAGCCCGTAGAGTCCGATCCAAGCGGCAATCCCGGCGATCCAGGACAGGTCGAGCCAGGCCGTACCGGCGAGGTTCCAAGGAAAGCCGGTGAGCAAATGGCCGCGCAGCCATTCGGTGAGGAGCCAGCCGGCGGCGAGGCCGAGCGGAGTGGCGATGCGAAGCCGCGCCACGCGCCACGCGATGAGCGCTGCCGCGCCGGTGAACAACCCGAGCCACGCGCCGAGGCCGCCCAGCGCGAACGGGATCATCCAGCCGAACCGCGCCGCATCGACGAGCATCGCGTGGCTGATCCAATAGAGCCCGCTCGCGAAATGCCCCAGTCCGAACCACCACCCCGCCCAGAAGGCGCGGCGCCCCGAGCCGGCGGCGTCGATCATCCAGGTCAGACCGACGAAAGCGGGCAGGAGCAGGATCAGCGCATGGACCGGCGGCAAGGCCAGCGTCGCGCAGAGACCCAGCACCATCGCCGCTACTGCACGCCGCCATCCCGTCAGCGCCTGCAGCGTCACACGCCAGCTCTCGAGGCGCGCGGCCACGCCGCTCATGCCGCGGCCGGCGACTTGCTGTCGGGTGTATCGATGCGGCGGACGCGCAGACGCTTGAGACGCCGCGGGTCGGCGTCGACGACTTCGAACTCGACGCCCGAGGGGTGCGCGAGCACCTCGCCGCGAGCGGGCACGCGGCCGACCATCGAGACCACCAGGCCGCCGACGGTGTCGATGTCGGCGTCCTTCTCCTCGCCGGTACGCATCGTGCCGATGGTTTCTTCGAACTCGGCGAGCGGCACGCGCGCATCGACGATCCAGGCGCCGTCGGGCAGCTTCTGAACGCGCGGCGACTCGTCCGTATCGTGTTCGTCCTCGATTTCGCCGACGATCGATTCGACGAGGTCCTCGATCGACACCAGCCCGTCGATGCCGCCGAACTCGTCGACCACCAGCGCCATGTGCAGGCGCGTCTTGCGCATCTCCAGCAGCAGATCGAGGACGCGCATCGACGGCGCCACGAAGAGCAGCTTGCGCATCACGTCGTCGATGGCGAAGACCTTGTCGGCGCCCCAATACGCCAGCACGTCCTTGATGTGGATCATGCCGGCGATGTCGTCGAGCGAGCCGCGATGGACGGGATAGCGCGAATGCGCCTCGCGCCGGATGATCTCGACCAGGGTCGGCAGCGTGACGTCGTAGGGCACCGCGACGATGTCGGCGCGCGGTACCATCACGTCGTAGGCGCTGCGTTCGCGCAGCTTGAAGATGTTGCGGATCAGCACGCGTTCCTGCGCGCCGATCTCCAGCGGCGGCGTCTCGCCTTCTTCGATGATCCCCTCGATCGTCTCTTCGAGACTCTCGCGCAGCTTCGACTCCGGATCGTCGCGGCGCAGCAGGCGGCGGATGCGCTCGCGCAGACTTCCCTCTGGACGTTCGTCGCTCATGCGGCGCGGCTCCGCAGCACATAGGGATCGGCGATCGCGAGCTTGGCGAGGATCTTGCGCTCCAGCGCTTCCATGCGTTCGGCGTCGCGCGCGCGGGCATGGTCATGGCCGAGCAGATGCAGAATCCCGTGCACCACGAGGTGGCTGAGATGGGCGCGCAGCGTCTTGGCCTGGGCCTTCGCTTCGGTCACGCAGGTCTCGTAGGCGAGGACGACATCGCCGAGCACGACGATCCCGTCGGGCGTGACGGTCTCGGCCGGAAAGGACAGCACGTTGGTCGGTGCATCCTTGCGCCGGTAGTCTCGATTGAGAACCTGCACGCGTGCATCGTCGGTCAGCATGATCGAAAGTTCGGCGCGCGCCGATCCGCGCCGGCTGGTGAGCGCGGCGCGCGCCGCGCGACGCACCAGGCGCACAACCTCAGGCAGCCGGCGGCGCCAGCGCGGGTCCTGCGCCTGAACGGCGATCGCGGTCGTCATGCGTTCTTCGTTCCCTCGCGCATATCGTAGGCGGCGACGATGCGCGCGACCAGGGCGTGACGCACCACGTCGGCCGCCGTGAAGCGCGCGATGCCGATGCCTTCGACTCCGGCGAGGATGTCGAGCGCGGTGGCGAGGCCGGAGCGTGCGCCCGTCGGCAGATCGATCTGCGACAGATCGCCCGTCACCGCCATGCGGCTGTTCTCGCCGAGGCGCGTGAGGAACATCTTCATCTGCATCGGCGTGGTGTTCTGCGCCTCGTCCAGGATCACGAAGGCGTTGGCGAGCGTACGGCCGCGCATGAAGGCGAGCGGCGCGATCTCGATCTCGCCCGATGCCATGCGCTTGGTCACCTGATCACTAGGCAGCATGTCGTAGAGCGCGTCGTAAAGCGGCCGCAGATAGGGATCGATCTTCTCGCGCATGTCGCCGGGCAGGAAGCCGAGCCGCTCGCCGGCTTCGACCGCGGGCCGCGACAGCACGATGCGATCGACCTTGCCCTCGACCAGCAGCTGCACGGCCACGGCGACCGCAAGATAGGTCTTGCCCGTGCCGGCGGGCCCGATGCCGAAGACCAGCTCGTGCTGCTTCAGCGCCTTGAGGTAGGCGAGCTGTCCGGGCGTTCGCGCCGTGACGCGCCGCTTGCGCGTGCGCACGACGAGAGTCTCGTCGCCGAAGAGGTCGCTGGAATCCTCGCGCTCGCCCGCCGTCGCGAGCCGCACCGCCGCATCGACATCGCCCATATCCACCACCTGACCCCGCCGCAGTCTTTCGTAGAGCCAGGTCAGGGCGCCGCGCGCCGTCTCGCTGGCCGAGTGCGGCCCTTCGATGGCGATGCGATTGCCCCGCGAGGCGAGGCGCACGCCCAGCTGCTGCTCGATGCGGGCGAGATGGCGGTCGTGCTCGCCGAACAGCATCTGCAGGAGCGAATTGTCGTCGAACTCCAGCTGCAAGCTCGTGCCGGCCGGCGCGGTGGCGCGGCTCACGCGGCGGCCCCCGCGCACGCCGCGGTGTCGACCAACTCGCCCATCAGGCTGTTGGGTTTCATGTGGGTCAGACGAATGTCGTGGATCTCGCCGATCGACGCCTGCGGTGCATGGGCGTGGACGGCCTGGAGCCAGGGGCTGCGGCCGATGAATTGTCCGGGGTGACGGCCGGGCCGCTCGAACAGCACGGGCACGATCCGACCGAGCGAGGCGTGGTTGAATGCGTCCGTCTGTTCGCGCAGCAGAGTCTGAAGACGTTGCAGGCGCTCGTCCTTCACCGATTCGGGAATCTGCCCCTCCATGAGCGCCGCCGGCGTCCCCGGACGCGCGCTGTACTTGAAAGAAAACGCCGAGGCGAAACGGATCTCGCGCACCAGCGCCAGGGTCGCTTCGAACTCGGCTTCGCTCTCGCCGGGGAAGCCGACGATGAAATCGCTCGACAGCGCGAGGTCGGGTCGCGCGCGCCGCATCCGCTCGACGGTGGCGAGGAAATGCGCGGTGGTGTGGCCGCGATTCATCGCGTCCAGGATGCGATCGGCGCCGGATTGGATCGGCAGATGCAGATAGGGCATCAGCTTCGGCACAGCGCCATGGGCCGCGATCAGATCGTCGTCCACATCGCGTGGATGCGACGTCATGTAACGGATCCGCGCCAGTCCATCGATGCGCGCGAGGCGGCGGATGAGCGTGCCGAGTCCGATCTCATGACCCTGTTCGTCGCGTCCGTGGAAGGCATTGACGTTCTGGCCCAGCAGCGTGAGTTCGCGCGCGCCCGCCGCGATCAGGCGGCGCGCTTCGCGCTCGATCTCGGCGACCGGGCGCGAGAATTCCGCGCCGCGCGTATAGGGCACGACGCAGAAGGTGCAGAACTTGTCGCAGCCCTCCTGGATCGTCAGGAACGCCATCGGGCCCGGCGGCGTCGCCATCTCCGGCAGATGATCGAATTTGGAGTCGACCGGGAAGTCGGTATCGAGCGCGGCGCCGCCCGCGCGGCTCGCGCGCGCGATCAGCTCCGGCAACCGGTGATAGGCCTGAGGGCCGACGACGACGTCGACGAAGGGCATGCGCCGGATGATTTCGGCGCCCTCGGCCTGCGCCGTGCAGCCGGCGACGGCGATCAGCATGCCCGGCGTCGCCTCCTTGATCTCGCGCAGCCGACCGAGCTCGGAGAACACCTTCTCCGATGCCTTCTCCCGGATATGGCAGGTGTTCAGGATCACCAGGTCAGCGCCAAGCGGCGTGTCGCTCGCCACATACCCGAGCGGCGCCAGGACGTCCGCCATACGCGCGGAATCGTACACGTTCATTTGGCAGCCGTAGGTCTTGATGAATAGGCTCTTGCTCAAAGCGCGTTGAAAACCTTTGATTTTCTCGGGGGTACCGCGCCGAAGCTAGCAGCCCGGCCCCTTGAGTCAAGGCAGCCCCCGATCACGGCCCCGATCACGGCGTGGACGTGCTCGGCCGGCGGCCCGCGTTGATCTCCGCCAGCGCACGACCGATCACGCCTTCGCAATGCTGCGTCAAGGCCTTGCGGCTGCCGAAACGCGCGAAGGTGACGATCTCGTGGAACTCGACCACGATCGTGGTGCGCCCGATCCCCATCGCGGTCCACAGATGGTCGATCAGTTCCATGCTGCCGTACCAGGCGAAGAAGGGTCGCATGTTGCGGCCCATCGGCATCCCGTCGACCAGCGTATAGGTGATGGTCATCGGCTGGACGGTCAGCGGCGCACCGCCGGGCGTGAATTCGGCCACGGCCAGGAGCGAACTCTTGAACGGCTTGATGCGTGTGCCGTCATAGGACGTCGCTTCGGGGAATAGGACGAGGTTGCGCCCCGCACTCAGCGCCGCACCGATATCGTCGCGCTCGCCGCGCACGTTCTTGCGGTCGCGACCGACGAACACCGTTTGCTGCAGCTTCGCGAGCCAACCGAAGAACGGCCAAGCCGCGACTTCGCGCTTGGCGACGAAGGAAACCGGCGCGAGCGCCGAGATCACGATGATGTCGAGGTAGGAGAGATGATTCGACACGAAGAGCGTCGGTCGTTCCCTCGAGACCTGTCCTCGCACCACGACGTCGAAGCCGAAGATGCGGCAACACACCGCGTGGTACCACCGCGGCAGGCGTTGGGCGAAGCTGCTGCGCAGCAGCAGAAACGCCGCCTGCAGCGGCATCAGCGGCAGCGTAAAGACGGCGTAGATGGTGAGCCGCAGGATTGCGAGCGGTGCGGAGATCGGCATGCCGAGCGGCCGGATTTGCAGGCTCAGCCGTCCGCGAGATTGCGCTGATAGTGGTTGAAGTACTTATCGGTGATCTGGTCGGTCACCACGATGATGCAGATGTCGATCGTGTTGAAATCGTGGTCGATCACGGCGCCCTCGCCGATGAATCCGCCCAGGCGCAGATAGCCTTTGATCAGCGGCGGCAGGCCGGCTAGCGCGGCGCGGGCATCGAGTGCGCGCGCGGCATCGGCTTCGTCGACGCCGTCGGCGGGCAGCAGATTCATGTCGATGAAGCGGCTCGGCAGGGCGCGTGGCCGGATGGCGGCGGGTGCGAGATGGCGATGATGGAGATAGGAAAGCGCGCCGGCGACGGCCTGCGGATCGGTGCCCGGCAGGCTCGCGCAACCGAACATCACCCGGATGTCGTTCGCGAACACGTAGGCCGCGATCCCACTCCACAGCAGCTGCATGGTCGGGCGGTTGCGATAGCGCGCATCGACGCAGGAGCGGCCGAGTTCCAGCAATTCCCCGGGGACGGCCTTGAGCAGCGTGATGTCGAATTCCGTCTCCGTGTAGAAGCCGTCGTGCCGATCCGCCACCGAACGGCGCAGCAGCCGATAGGTTCCGACGATCGATTCGGAGCCGTCGCCGAGTTGGCGATCGATGACCAGCAGATGATCGCAATAGGCGTCGAAGCGATCGAAATCCCGCCGTTCCGCGGCGATCTCCGGCGATGGCTTGGCGGCCATCTCCTCGTAGAACACCCGGTAGCGGAGTTCCTGCGCGGCGGTGATCTCGGCCTGGTTGCGGGACAGCCGCACTTCGAGCATGCCCATGGCGCTGCGCCGCGCATCGCGCGCGGACTCGGGATCGGGCATCGGCTTTTCCAGGGCGCTCATGACTTGGCATCCTTCGCTTTGTCGGATCTTGCCGGTCTGCGGGCCTTGATCGGTACGCCGTAGAGTTCGAGGCGATGGCCGACGAGCTCGTAACCGAGCTTGCGTGCGGCTTCGCGTTGCAGCTTCTCGATGTCCTCGTTGTTGAATTCGATCACCTCGCGGGTCTCGAGATTGATGAGATGATCGTGATGCTCGTTGGTCGCCTGCTCGTAGCGCGCCCGACCATCGCCGAAATCGTGGCGCGCGAGGATATGCGCCTCCTCGAGCAGCCGCACCGTGCGGTAGACCGTGGCGATGGAGATGCGAGGATCGATGGCCGAGGCACGCCGATAGACCTGTTCGACGTCGGGATGATCGGCTGAATCCGATAGCACGCGGGCGATCACCCGCCGCTGACCGGTCATCTTGAGCCCCTTGCTGAGGCAAAGCTCCTCCAGCCGTGACATGTGCGCCCTGGTCTTCCCCTGGTTCATAGGGTTCGGCGGCGTGACCGCCCCGAATCGCTCTCGTTCTTGAAGAGGAATATAGGCCATTGCGGGGTTCCTGCCATCAAGCGGTGTCGGTCTTGTGGCAGGCGGCCGTGGCAAGCGTGTGACGGGCCGGCAGCGGAACCCTTGCAGTCGGTCGGGGCTCTCCGGTCAGCGCGTGGTCCGCGGTACGCGGCGTCCGAGTTCCTGTGTTTTGGCAAGCTGACTGCGGCGCTTCGCATAGTTGGGCGCAACCATGGGATAATTGGCCGCGAGGCCCCAGCGTGCGCGATAGGCCTCGGGCGACAGACCATAGGCTGCGCGCAGATGGCGCTTCAGCGTCTTCAGGCGCCGACCATCCTCCAGGCAGATCAGATGATCGGGGGTGATCGAGCGCGCGATCGGCACTGCCGGCTCGCGGCGCGGCAGGATCGCCGCCGTCGTTCCCCGAAGCGCTTGCAGCGTTGCATGCACCGTGCGGATCGTGCTGCCGAGCTCCTGCTGCGGGATCGTCTGGCGCCCGACATAAGCGCTGACGATCTGCGTGGTCAGCGTCAGCAATTCGGCGTCGTCGGATGGGGATGGCATCAGCAGGCTCCTACGAGTGGCGTCACTCGTATAGGCCGCATGCGGCAGCGCCGCAGCGATCTGAACGGCCTAATGCCGTGGTCTGTTCGGATTATCAGCAGGCGCGTGGTTAACGGCCGAGCAGCCAGCGCCAGCCGCGCGCGAGATCGCGGCGCATGGTTAGCGCGTCGATCGCCGACCCATCGGCACGCGCGTAGTAGGCGCGACGCCGGCCCACGGACTGGAATGACTTACCTTCGTAGAGCGCGCGCGCACCCATGTTGTCCTCGGCGACCTCGAGGAACAAATGGCGTGCGCCGCGTGTGCGCGCAGCCTCGATCACCGCGTCGATGAGCGCGCGTCCGAGGCCGTAACGCCGCCACGCTCCATCGACGGCGATGGTCAGCAGCTCGGCCTCGTCCGCGCTGACACGACCGAGCGCAAGGCCGAGCGGCGGCAACGCGTCGATCGTCGTGATGAACCCGAACGTGTCGGGCGCGCGCAGCACTTCGATCATCGCCGCGGTCGACCAGGCATCCTCGAAACACGTCGCATGCAGTGTCGCGAGGGCTGGCGCGTCTTCCATCGAGGTCGCGCGCAGGACCGGCTTGGTGCTCATTGCGGCCGGCTCTTCGACGCGCGTGCCATCGTCGTTGCCGGTGGATGGACATAGAGCGGCGCGGGCGGCGCGCGCGGCGGCGTTTGACGCGCCGCGATCGCAGCCACGTCGAACGCCTCGACATGGCGCTCGATCGCGCGTGTCGACGCGCCGAGCCGGGCCGCCACCATCCCTGCATGCTCACCGACCACGATGATGCGCGAATGGCTGCTCATGCGCGGCGCGAGACCATCCGGGCGCATCGCGAAAGCGGCGCCGAGCGCATGTCCCTGTGCATCGAAGATTTGGAAGAACAGCTCCGCGCGCTTGGAATCGATCACCGCCAGCGCGACTTCCTGGTCGGCGCAAGACGTCGCCTCAAACACCGCTTCGAGCGTGGTGACGCCGATCAGCGGCACATCGCTGGCGAGCGACAATCCGCGCATGAAGGCGAGACCGGCGCGCAAACCCGTGAAGCGCCCCGGTCCGATCGTGACGGCGAGGCGATCGAGATCGTCGATCGCCAGCCCAGCCTCCTGCAGCATCGCCTCGACGACCCCGGGGATGGCGTCGCCCTGGCTGCCGCCTTCGGGGGTGCGATCGCCGACGATGCGACGCCCGTCGGTGCACAGCGCGATGGAGCAGTGGGAGGTGGCGCTGTCGAGCGCGAGAATCTTCACGGGAAGGGGTGGTTCAAGACTCGGCGCGGATGAGGATCAGGTGAGCGGTCTTGATCTTGACGCAGCGCCGGCACGGCGATCAAGCGCGCGACGCGGCGGCTCAGCCGCCGAGTCGCGCGCGGTCGAAAGGATCCAGCCGATTGGTCCGGATCAGCAGGCGAACATTGCGGATGTAGTCGCCGCCACGCTCCGAATAGCGCAGCAGATCGCCCGCCAGTTCATGGCCGTCGGGCGCCTGTCCCGCCATGCGTTGACGGGCGCGGCGTTCACGAAACTGGGCGTAGGCGCGATGGGTATTCAGATTGTGAACATAGGCGGTGATCGCTTCGGCCAGGTTCACGAACGGCTGGACAGCCGCGCGGCCGAGCTCGCCCGATGTGAACATCATGTGGCCGAACAGGCTGTGGGATTGCTGCGCGCTGCGACTGGCGCCCCAGCCGGATTCGAGCGCGGCCTGGGCCAGCGCCAGCGATGGCGGCACCGCATCGACGCGCCGCAGCAATTCATTCAGATCGTCGATCTCCACGCCGTAGCTCTCGGCGAGGTCGCGAAGCCAGCTGAGCTCCGAACCGAGCAGCATGTGGCCGGCATCGGTCGCGCTCATCAGGTCGATCAGGCGGAAGCGAAGCTCGGTGATGCGCTCGTTTTCGGCCAGCAACGCCGGCAGCAGCGCCTTGATGAACAGGCGTTTGCGCAACTCGCCGGTCTCCAGGCGCGCGAGTGTGGTCGGCAAGCGCTCCAGCAGCAGGCGCGGCACGAACTCGCCGTCGTCGCGGACCGCATCCAGAACGTAGCTGCGCAGATCGATCGTGCTCTGATCGGCAGTTTGCCGCACGGCGCGCGAGGGCGTGAGGGCGAGCAGGGGGCCGTCTTCGCTCTCTTCCGGCAAGGTGCGCGCGCGCGGGATGGCAAGCACCCAGCGCAACGCGGAGTTCGGCGCCGCGTCGAAATCGAAGGCCAGGGGCCACGTCCAGCTCGGCACGGCGTCCGTTTGGCGTGTACTCGGCTGGACCGCCAGGGCAAGCAGCGTGAGTGCGGCCAGCGTCGCGCAGGCGATCGCGGCAAACGAAGGTCGCGCGAGGCGCGGTCGGGTCGCTGTCGTCAAATCCGGAGAGCTGCGTGGTCGCTCAGCCCAGTCCGCCGCTCACAGGACGGCGCGGACTTCGACGACTTCGGGAATGTAGTGGCGCAACATGTTCTCGATGCCGGATTTCAGCGTCGCCGAGGAACTCGGGCAGCCCGAGCACGAGCCCTGCATGTGCAGGTAGACGATGCCTTCCTGGAACGAGTGGAAGACGATGTCGCCGCCATCCTGGGCCACGGCCGGGCGGACGCGGGTATCGAGCAATTCCTTGATCTGCACCACGATGTCGTCGTCCTCGCCATCGCCGCTCGCCGCCGCCACCGGCGCGCCCTCGATCATGATCGGCTTGCCGGCCGTGAAATGCTCCATGATCGCGCCGAGGATGGCCGGCTTCATCACGTGCCAATCCTGGTCGCCGTCCTTGGTGACGGTCACGAAATCGGAGCCGAAGAACACACCGGTCACGCCGGCGATGCCGAACAGGGATTGCGCGAGCGGTGAACGCTGGGTCGTCTCGACGCTGGGGAAGTCGGCCGTGCCGGCGGGCATGACGATCCGCCCGGGGAGGAACTTCAGCGTCGCCGGATTGGGTGTGGCTTCAGTCTGAATGAACATCGGACTCTCCCTTGCTGGATCAGGCGTGAGTAAATGGCTCCCAGCGTCGCAGCGGTCAACCGCGTTGAAGACGGGGTCTTTCTTGAGGCAGGAATGGTAAAGACTTCCTTTCCACTGGATCGCAGCCATGAACGATGAGATCGGCAAGCCGGCTGCCGGCGTCGGGGATGCCTCCGACCGCGTCACGGTCTCGCGGGTCGTCGAGCGGCCGCCCGAGCTGCGTCCGAGTCTCGGCTCGGCGCGACCCGGCGGCGAGGTGGCGTGGCTGCTCGATGAGGGGCGGCGCCAGGTTTCGCTGGCCGATCTGCTCGACGGGTGGTGCTGGCGGCTCGTCGCGGCGGGGCTGCCTTTGGCGCGCGTGAACGTCAGCACCGGCACGCTTCATCCGCAGCTCATCGGCTTCGGCGCCCGCTGGACCGCCGTCAACGGACGCGCGGAGGAGCTCTCCCTCGCCCATGGGTTGGAACAGAGCACCGCCTATCGCAACTCCCCCTATGCGCGCGTCTTCGACTATGGAGAGACGATCCGCCGGCGCCTCGAGGGCGACGCCGACGCACTCGAGTTTCCCGTGTTGCGCGACCTGAAGGCCGCCGGCATGACCGACTACCTCGCCATGCCGCTGCTCCTCGGGGCCGTCACGCGCAATGCGGCGACCTTTGCCTCCGGCCGGCCCGGCGGGTTCAGCGATGACGACATCGCCCGCATCACGGCGCTCGGACCCGCTTTGTCGACCGTGCTCGAGCTGCTCGCGCAGCGCCGCGTCACGAGCACGCTTCTCGATGTCTATCTCGGTCGCAAGGCTGGGCAGCGCGTGCTGGCCGGCGAGATCGTGCGTGGCAGCGGCGAAGCGATCCGCGCGGTGATCTGGAGCTCCGACCTGCGCAACTTCACGGGCCTGAGCGACCTGCTCCCGGGCACGCGCGTGATCGATCTGCTCAACCGCGTGTTCGACACCCAGGTCGCCGCGATCCACGCGCGCGGCGGCGAAGTGCTGAAATTCATCGGTGACGGGTTGGTGGCGATCTTTCCGATCGACGATATCGAGTTCGCCGCCGATCAATGTGGACGCGCGATGGACGCGGCACGGGCCGCTCTCGCCGCGAATGCCGAACTCAACGCGGCGCTGGCCACCGAGCCCGATGCGCCGCGCGTGCCGCTCGCGGTCGCCTTGCATCTGGGCGAGGTCTTCTTCGGCAATATCGGCGGCCAGGATCGGTTGGATTTCACCGTCATCGGCCCGGCCGTCAATGCGGTGAGCAGGCTGGAGAAAGTCGCCAAGGTTCTCAGCCGCGATCTCGTCGTGACCGGCGATTTCGCCGCCGCGTCAGGCCGCCGCGATCTCGACTCGCTCGGCGTCCATCCCTTGCGCGGCTTCAACGAACCGATCGAGGTCTTCGGTCTGAAGCCTCGATTCAGGTGATGGCGTCGATGGCGTTCGCGTCGAGCGAACCGGGGATGATGGTCAGCGGGACGCGCAGTTTGCCGACATGCTTGGCGGTGAGCGCCGTGATCAGCGGGCCGGGGCCTTTCGGGCCAGGATCGGCGCCCAGGACGAGCACTGAGATCGTCGGCTCCTCGTCGAGCAGCTTGAGCAACTCGTCGCGCGGCTGGCCCTCGCGCACATAGAGCACGGGCACGTCGCCTGAAAGTTCACGCGCCTCGCTGGCGAGTTCCTGCAGCCGGCTCTCCGCCTCCGCGCGGCGTTCCTGGCGCATGATCTCGCCGACGCCCAACCATTCGGCCGAGGCCGGTTCCGTGACATAGAGCATGGCGACGCGGCCGCCGGTCTTGCGCGCGCGTCGGCAGGCGAAGCGCAGTGCGACCTTGAGCTCCGGGCTCTGATCGACGATGACCAGGAAGACGCGCTGCCCGGCCTTGCTTGTCGGTTCATCTGCCATGACGTGCAGTCCCTCTCGGATCGGTGTCTGCATTCCTCATCACGTCTCAACCTCGGCGGAAGGCGGTACTGGCGGTCCAGCCGGCCGCCACGGCCACGAGCACGGCCGCGAGCCCGTAGAGGGCGGCATGTCGATGGGCGAAATCATAGACCGCCGCCCCGACGCCCGTCTTCTTGACGCGCATCGGCGTCGTCTGGCCGCCGATCTCGCGGCCATCCTTCAGCAGGAAGATCTCCACGTTGTAGACCCCGGTGGGCACGTTGGCGGGAAATCGGATCGTTGTCCGGAACAGCTTAGGGCCCAGGAAGGTCACGCCCTCGGGCGTGTCGTCCCAGAGTTCCTGACGCACCTTGTTGCGGGTCATGCCGGCGCGAAACTCGGCGAGCTTCGCCGGCGTGACGTTGCGGGCCGGCTCCGCCTTCACCGCTTCGACGCCGATCTGGTGGCGCTGGCGCATCCCCTCGGTGGTGATGTCGGCGATCGGGCGCGAACTCGCCACGCGATAGAAGGATGGCACGTTGCGAAAGCGCAGGGATTCGGTGTTGATCCAGATGCCGAGGATGCGCGACTTCCGGCGCACGTTCATCGTGGTCGCGGGGCCGCGCACCACGACGATCACGTCGCCCTCGCCGTCGGTGGCCCCGAACAGCAGCAGCTCGGTGCCCGAGAAGCCGGCCGTGATCGCGATCTCGTGCGCAGAGAGATCGGCGACGACCGTTTGGGCATGGGCGCGTGCGACGATCAACAGGCCGAGCAGCGCGGTGGCCAGGCTCAGCGAGCGGAGGACCATCATCAATGCCGCTCCGTCTCGCCCATGGAGAACATTTCCTCGGGCGTCGCAATCAGGTCGAAGGCGAGCTTCAGCGCGACGGCGACCACCATCAGCGCCATCAGACCGCGGAGCTGCTCGCCGCGCAGCTTCTGTCCCAGGCGCGCGCCGATCTGGGCGCCGATCACACCGCCGATCAGCAGCAGGATCGCCAGGACCATGTCGACGGTCTGGTTCTGAAACGCCTGCAGGAAGGTGACATTCGCGGTGACGAAGATGATCTGGAACAGCGATGTGCCGACGACGACCGAGGTCGGCATGCCGAGCAGATAGATCATCGCCGGCACGAGGATGAAGCCGCCGCCGACACCCATGAGCGCTGCGAGGATGCCGACGCCGATACCGATCCCGAAGGGCAGGATCGCCGAGATGTAGAGCTTCGATTTGGGGAAGCGCAGCTTCAGCGGCAGACCGTGCAGCCAGATATGCTGGTGCAGCTTGCCGCGTCGCGCGCTGCCGGTCTTGCTCGCCTGACGCAGGGCATTGGCCGACTCGATCAGCATCAGCGTGCCGATCAGCCCGAGGATGATCACGTAGGCGATCGAGATGATCAGATCGACCTGGCCGACATTGCGCAGGAAGCTGAAGAGCTGCACCCCCGCCGTCGAGCCGATGAGTCCGCCGACCAGCAGCACGACGCCCATGCGGACATCCACATTGCCGCGCCGCCAATGTGCCAGCACGCCCGAGACGGATGAGCCGACGATCTGCGCCGCTTCCGAGCCGACCGCGATGGTCGGCGGCACGCCGATGAAGATCAGGAGCGGCGTCATGAGAAACCCACCGCCCACCCCGAACAACCCCGACAACAACCCGACGCCGCCACCCAACCCCAGGAGGACGAGCCAATTGACGGAGAGTTCGGCGACGGGGAGGTAAATCTGCATCGACTCAAGTCCAAACGCGCGAGACCCCGACGGCCTTCCAGGGGGCCGTCGAGGATCAGGGCAACCGATTCTCTCGCTCAGCGTCCCGGACGCGCGGGCCAAGAGCCGTGCGCGTCAGAGGCGCGTGGCTCAGCCCTGCGAGCGGGGGTTGATCGACGCGTTAGACTTTGCGGCCATGGTGCCGCATGAGGCAAGCATCATCGTCATTCCAGGAGCCGATCCGGCATGTTCTGGGAGGACCCGGTCACGGGCGCTCCGCGCTCACGTCACCATTCGGCTTTGGCCGCAGCAAGGAGATCGAAGCCAGCGGGGGTCATGGTGTTGGTGCCTGCCTTGATCCTCGACAGCGTATCGACGATCAAGGGATGCGCCGCCTGCGCGAGGAGTTTTCCAGCGAGACTGTCACTGGGGTAGTGCAATCCAAGGACCTCGCGATTGCGCGCCAGCCTTTCCGCGATGCGGAAGATCGGCCCCATCGACAGGCCGGTTGTCGGGTTGAGCCACTCGCCGCCGCTCGCGTTGAGCGCCTTCCAGGCGCTGACCGGCACGACTTCCTTGAGGCAAAGCGCAATCAGGTGGCTCTGGGTCGCATGTCCGCTGGGGAACGCTGCGTGGCCGGGAACGTCGATCGGCGGCATGAGCTGGGGTGCGAGGCGCGAAGGCCGCGGCCTGTTGAACACGCCCTTGTAGTGCATGACGAGGAAGAATCCGATCGTCTCGGCGATCTTGCACAGGCCGTAGGTGTAGGGATGGGTCAGCGCCGTGAAGCTCAGCACGCCGCGGAAGTGGCTGATGATGTCGTCCCTCTGGGCCAGGGCCTCTCCAAGCACGCCGGGGCGATATTGGATGAGATCGTGCAGTTCCTTGAACTCGCCTTCTTCGACCGGGGCGTTTGGGGGGAGTGCCGCGCCAAGTATCGTGCTCCAACTCGGCCAGGCGGATTGCGACCGGACGAATACGCTCAGCACGACGAAGGCGTAGTAGACCGGGTCCCAGGAACTCTTGACGAAGATCGGCCCGGGAGCGGAATTCGGCGTCTCGCGTTGCCACTCACCGTCGCCGCCCGCCGCGAGCCCGACATCGGAGGGCGGCCATGCATTGGCGCGCCACAACGGCTCGGCGCCTTTCTTGTCGACCGCCGGTGACAGACCGATCTGACGCGCCACTGGGCCGATGCTGACGATCACGGCATCGCCCGTGCCACCGGTGCCACCTGTGCCGCCGGTGCCTCCGGTCCCACCTGTGCCACCCGTACCGCCGGTTCCTGCTGGTTGAAATGCGCCTGGCATTTTCGGTCTCCCCTTGCTGATGCGCGCGGCACGACGAGACAGGTCGCCTATTCGGGCAGCCCGACCTGACGAAGACGCTCGACGTGCTTCGCTTTGAGTACGGGATCGCGGAAAGGCTGCCTGGTCCGCTCCCAGATCCCCAATCGGAAATGCGGCTCCAGCCGCATCAACTCGCGCATGACGTCGCGCGCTTCATCCATCTGCCCAGCCGCCACCAGGCTCGCGATCAGAATGCGGTGATTGGCGCTGAACGACGGGTTCTCGCTCAGCGACAATCGGCTCCATTTGACGGCGTTTCCGAAATCGCCGTTCGCGTAGTGCGCGATGCCGAGGATGTTGTGACTGAAGAACAGGCTGCGATCGAAGGGCGAAAGACGCAGGCCCTGCTCGGCGTACCGCACGGCCTGCTCGCCGCGCCCGAGATAGGCCAGGGTCGCGCTCGAGAGCACCCACGCGAGCGCGCTGTTCGGGCACGCCGCGAGCGCCTGCTCGAGATAGAGCGCGCCGACGTCGTGCTGGTGGAACAGGAAGGATTTGACGTGGCCATAGATCGACAAGGCGAGGGCGTTTTGCTGGTCGAGCTCGATGGCCCGGGACGCGAGGACGCCAGATTGCGCGATGTCGTGATCGGGATCCGACGACCAGCCTTGCCCGACATTCAGCAGATGCCACCACGCGGCCCAAGCGAATGGCATCGCGAAGAAGGGATCGTCGTCGATTGCGCGCGCCAGAAGCCCACGCGCTTCTAGGTATGTGGTCGGGTCGAGTTGATTGATGACGTGCAGGGCGCGGAGCGTATTGTCGTAGGCCGTGAAGCTTTCGGGGCGCTTCCTCATCGCAGCGCGAAGCTCGGCCGCGCGCACATTGGGCGCGATCCCGGCGACGATGCGCGTCACGATCCGATCCTGCACGTCGAACAACTCGCCGGGTGGGACCTCAGTCGCTTCGCTCCATAGATGGGCGCCCGTCGATGCGTCGTACAGCTGGGTCGACACCCGGATCTGTCGCGGTGTCATCCGCACGCTGCCGAGGAGCACATAGCGGACGCCGAGCGCTTGTCCCACCTCGCGCGGATCGACACGCCGTCCGCGGAACATCAGCGTGGTGCCGCGTGAGATCACGAACAGTTCGCCAAGCCCGGCCAGCGACACGATCAGATCCTCGACGAGCCCGTCGGCAAAATAATCGTCGGTCGCGCCGGGACCGAGATTCTCGAGTGGCAGGATGGCGATCGACGGCAGCGAGCTTCGCTTGAGTCGCGGCGGCGCCGTGATCGCTGGAACGTCCGATTCCAGCGAATAGACACGCACCGGCTTCTCGAAATTCTTCAACTGCCGCAAGCCGAGGTCGATTGCGTTCGCGGCCGCGGTCCCACGCACCAGATCGTATACGGCCTCCGAAATCACGATGCCGCCGGGCTTGGCGAATTCCTGCAGGCGCGCGGCGACGTTGACGCCGTCACCGTAGATGTCGTCTTCGGTCACGACGACGTCGCTGAGATGGATGGCGATGCGCAGCGAGATCCCCGGCGCAGCGTCGGCGGGTTCATCGCCCTTCGCGACGACCGCCCGCTGGACGCCCTGGGCCCATTCCACCGCATCGAGCACGCTCGTGAACATCGCCAGCACGCCATCGCCGGTCAACTTGATCACGGTGCCGCCATGCTGTGCGGCCTTGGGACGGATGACATCGTTCAACATCGCCATCCAGCGCGCGAGCGTGCGCGCCTCATCGGTCGCCATCAGGATCGAGTAGCCGACGATGTCGATGAACGCGACCGTTGCCAGAAGCCGTCGTCCGCCCGATGTGCCGCTCGATGCAGGTTGGGCGCTCATCGGCGTCTGATCGCTCCGCAATGGTGAACCAGATAGAGTATCGACACGTTCCGGTATCCCGTGGTGGATTACAAGGACGGTTGAAGCGCTGGAGATCCACCGATTAGCCGATGACTGGCTCGAGAATGGAGTTTGCGCCGATGTCGATGCCCAGCGCCATCCAGATGTGCCTCATCGTCCGGGCGACTGAGATCTGGAAGAAGCGTTACGCGGCCAACAGTTTCGTGCATGCCGATCTCGATCCCGTCTTCAAGAAATTCAATGAGACGGTTTCGGAGAGCATTGGGTTTGTCGAAGTCGTGGATCTGCCGTCGCAATGGCAGTTTGCCGGCGAGGATCCGGCGCCGAACGCCGTCGTGCCTTCCGAGCTCGACAGATTGGTTGTGACCATCGTTCTGCGCATCGATCCGGATGCAGATCCGGTCATGGTCGAACGCCTTCTGACCCGAACGCTGCCGTCGTTCCTGATCGAGAATCTGGACGGCTTCGATGCCGAACCTGCGGCGTTCGCCCAGGTCGGCATCGATCTTCCGATTCGATCGGGCACGCATTGGTGTCCCGGGACTGGCGGGCAGCTCCTGTTCGGCACGCGGTCGGACGCTGGCGCCCTGATCGGCAAGCCGTATCTGCATGGCGCCGGCATCGATCTCAGAGGACGCGATGTGAACGTGGTCGTCATCGACCAGGGCGTCCACAAGGACTCCATCCCGACGAACTTCGCCGGCGGTTGGACCGAGGGAAAACACGCGCCGGGAACCGGCGCGATTCGGGGTCACGGCACGATGGTGGCGCGCAACATTCTCGACATCGCGCCGCAGGCCCGAATCTTCGATTGCCCGCTGATTCCACAGAGCGTGAGCGGGCTGCCGCCGCAGATCGAGAACCTTCCCGCTTTTCTGGGCAGCGCGTTTGCGGCGTGGCTGGAGATTCTGCTGACGATCGCTGGGTACAAGGCGACGGGACGATTTCCCGGACCGTGGATCCTCGTCAACGCTTGGGCGCTGTATGACCGCAGCATCGAGTTTCCCAGGGGCGCTTACACGAACAACCGCAATCATTTCTTCAACTGGGCGGTGAAGCTCTCCCACGATCTCGATCTGGATGTCGTTTTTTGCGCGGGGAACTGCGGGCTGTTCTGTCCCGACATGCGCTGCGGGCAGAACGATCAGGGCCCGCGACAGAGCATTCTCGGCGCCAACTCACTCGACCAGGTCCTGACCGTGGGCGCGGTGCGCAACGACGCGACGTGGCTCGGCTATTCGTCGCAAGGCCCAGGGCAGCCGGAGCTCGGCTCGACCAAACCGGATCTATGCGCGCCGACTCAGTTCAGCGAGGATCTCGACGGCTATCTGGGCAATATCGGGACATCGGCCGCGGCGGCGATGGCGGCGGGCGTTGTCGCGGCACTGCGCGAGGCCTGGGATTCGAACCTCGTGCCTCCGGACGTGCTGAAACAGATTCTCGTCGATACGGCGCGAAAGACGCAAGGAACGGCATGGAACGGTCAGATCGGCCACGGGATCATCGACGCGCACGCTGCCTACTGCGCGCTCGACGGCCTGGTCCCCGCGCCCAAGCGAACAGCGGGGTATTGACGGGGAACGCAGCGTTCGAGGCGGCAATGCGCCGTCGCCCGATCCCTCACGGTCGCAGGAAGCCGATCAAATCCTGGACTTCGCGCAGATGCGTGGCCGAGATGGCGCCGGCCTTGTCGGCGCCCTTGCGCAGGATGCCGTCGACATAGGCCGGATCGGCCATCAGGCGCTTCATCTCCGCGCCGATCGGGCCGAGCACGGCGACCGCGACGTCGGCGAGTGCGCCCTTGAAGGTCGAGAACTGCGCGCCGGCGAATTCCTGCACCACGGCTTGGAGCGTCTTGTCGGTGAGGGCGGCGTAGATGCCGAGCAGATTCTCGGCCTCCGGCCGGCCCTCCAGGCCCTTCAGCTCGCCCGGCAGATTGTCCGGATCGGTCTTGGCGCGGCGGATCTTGTCGGCGATCACATCTGCGCCGTCGGTCAGGTTGAGACGGCTGAACTCCGACGCATCGGACTTGCTCATCTTCTTCGTACCGTCGCGCAGGCTCATCACCCGCGTCGCCGTGCCGAAGATCTGTGGCTCCGGCAGCGGGAAATACTCCACGCCGTAACGCCGGTTGAACGCCCCGGCGATGTCGCGCGCGAGCTCGAGGTGCTGCTTCTGATCTTCGCCCACCGGCACATGCGTGCCTTTGTAGAGCAGGATGTCCGCGGCCATCAGCACCGGATAGGCATAGAGCCCGAGCCCCGCATTGTCGCGCTGCTTGCCCGCCTTCTCCTTGAACTGCGTCATGCGGTTGAGCCAGCCCAGCGGCGTGATGCAGCTGAAGATCCAGCTCAACTCGGCATGTCCGGGCACGGTCGACTGGTTGAAGATGATGCAAGCATCGGTGTCGATGCCCGATGCGATATACGCAGCCGTCACCTCGCGCGTCGCCTGGCGCAGCGCCGCCGGCTCCTGCGGCATGGTGATCGCATGCAGATCGACGATGCAGAAGATGCAGTCGAAATCCTGCTGCAGCTTCACCCAATTGCGGATGGCGCCGAGGTAATTGCCGAGATGCAGATTGCCGGTGGGCTGGATGCCCGAGAAGATGCGGTTCATCGGAAATGTCCAAGTTCGAGAGCGACGGCGGTTATGCCGGCCGCGTCACCCGCTGGTCAACACGGCTCGACGCGCCGCCGCGCTTCACGTCGTCGCGCTTCACGTCGTTGCTCTTCACGTCGCCGCGCGAAGGCCGGGCTCGATCCGAACATCCGTGATCGCGCCGGAATAGCGAAACACGCCGTGCCGCTCATAGAGCGTCCAGGACACCGGCGCGCGCCGGTCGAGACCGACATCGAGACCCTCGAACAAGCCGACCATCAAGGTCGGCGACAGCTCGGTCCAGCCGATGCGCTGGACGTCGTCGAGCAGCAACCGGCCGCGGCCACGGCGTTGGCCGAGCGCTTCGTAGTCGAGCATGGCCTCATGGTCACCGGCAGCGAGATCGATCGGCACGAGGTCGGTCGGCTCGCCGAAGCCGTTGTAGTGAAGATTGAGCCGCCCCGCTTCGACATACATCACCACGCCACCGATGATGTCGCCGAGCGCCCAGAGCACGCCTTCGTCGCCGTTGCGCTGCGCGAACCGCGCGCGGATGCGAAACGACCGATTGGCGACCAGCGGCACGACATCGGCGCGGTGGACGCTCTGCGCGCCGGGCAGAAAGCGTCGCGGCTGGTCGGCGCGTTCGCGCAAATAGGCGGGCGTGTCGCTGAACTTGCCGGGACGGTCGCGATTGTCGAGCGGATAGACGAAATGCCGCCACGCCGCCGAATCGAAGGCCTCGACGAGCGACGCGAGCTTGTCGGGATGCGCCGCCGCGAGGTCGCGGCTCTCCGAGAAATCGGAGTCGAGATCGTGGAGGGTCCAATTGTCCATGTCGATCGCCTTGCCGCGCAGCTGCAGCGAGCGCGCCAGCCAGCCGTCGCGGTAATAGGCGCGGTTCGACCAGCATTCGTAATATTGCTCGGCACGCGGCGACGGCGCGTCGGCGAGCAGCATGTCGGCGCAGCTCACGCCGTCGATCCCGCGCGCCGGCTTGCCATGGCTGCTCTCCTGGCGCTTCACGCCGGCGAGGTCGAGCAGCGTCGGCATCACGTCGATGACATGCATGAACTGGCGCCGTACCGCGCCGCGCTGCGTGAGTCGCGCCGGCCATGAGGCGATGAAGCTCACGCGGCGGCCGCCGCCGCCCGTGTAGGTCTTGAAGCTCGGGAACGGCGTGTTCGATACCTCGCCCCAGGCGGTCGGATAGAGCGAAATGCTCTGAGGCCCGCCGAGTTCGTCGAGCCTGGTGCGCTCCTGCGCCATCGGCCGGGTCGGCAGTCCGGAATAGCGGCGGTTGTTGTTGATCATGCCATGCGCGCCGCCGGCATCGGTGCCGCCATTGTCGGAAGAGAACAGGATGATCGTGTTGTCGAGCTCGCCGATCGTGGCGAAGAACGCGACGAGCCTGCCGACATTCTGATCGGCATTGTCGAGCATCGCCGCATAGGCCTCCATGTGGCGAGCGTAGAGCGGGCGATCCTGCGGATCGGTGTCGTCCCAGGCCGGCGCACGCGGATCGGAAGGCGGGAGAGCCGTGCCGGCGGGGATCAGCCCCATCTCGATCTGGCGGCGATGGCGCGCGGCGCGCAATGCGTTCCAGCCCTCATCGTAGCGGCCCTTGTACTTCGCCATGTCCGAGGGCTTCGATTGCAGCGGCGCATGCATCGCGTTGTTGGCGACGTAGAGGAAGAACGGCTTCGTCGGATGGCTTTCGCGCAGTTCCTTCACGAAGCGGATGCCCTGCGCCATCCAATCGTCGCCAGCGTAGTAGTCGCGTGGATACTCGTCGATCGGAATGAGCTGGTTGTTGAGCATCAGGCGCGACGGGAAGAAATGGTGCGTCTCGCCGTCCATGAAGCCGTAGAACGTGTCGAAGCCGCGCTGCGCCGGCCAATTGTGCTTCATGCCGCTGGGGGCGGAATCGGCCATCGGCGTGTTGTGCCACTTGCCGACCATGATGGTCTCGTAGCCCGCCGCCCGCAGCGTTTCCGGCAATGTCGCGGCCTCGAGCGGAATCTCTCCCGAGTAGCCGGGATAGCCGGGATGATTGTTGGCGAGCCAACCCGTGCCGACGCCATGCGCGTTGCAGCCCGTGAGCAGCGCCGCGCGCGCCGGCGAACAGATCGGATGCGTCGTGTAATGCGTGAGCCGAACGCCGCGCGCCGCGAGCGCATCGATATGCGGCGTCTCGATCTCCGAGCCATAGCAACCCGGATCCGACCAGCCCATGTCGTCCATGTAGACGATCACGATGTTCGGCGCGCCCGCGCGCGCCTCCCTGCGCGCCGGCCACCACGGCGTCGAGTCCTCGCGCGTGCGACCGATCTTGCCGCCGAATTCCGGTGGCGCCGCGTTCATCGTCATGAGCCTGCCTCCTGGTTTTAATCCGGGACGTACCCGGGGGTACGTCCCCATGTGGATATCTTCCGTCGACGTGCCGTGCAATTGGCATGCGCGCGACGCCATGGCTAAGCTCGACGCAATCGTCGGTGTTCGGACGCGCCGCGCCGATGGTCTACCCGAAGCCGGAGATCGTTCAGGATGACTCACCGCACGCCGCTCCTCGACCCGACTTGGCGCTATGTCGAGCACACCAAGAACGACGCGATGCGCGCGCCCGATTGGGAGTTCCTGAACCGGCAGCGCGCCGCGTTCTACGCCAGTCAGCAGGCCCGCCACGCCTTGCGGCTTCTGGAGATCCATCGCGACGATCCGGGCTTCGGCTGGCAGGTCAATCACTACTGGCACAGCCTGCAATCGGCGACGATGGCGATGCAGGCGGGGCGCGACGAGGAATACGTCGTCATGGCGCTGCTGCACGATATCGGCTTCACGACGTGTCCGACGGCGCACGGCCCCTTCGCGGCGCGGCTGATCGGGTCGTATATCTCGGAGCAGAATTTCTGGCTGCTCGAACACCATCAGGTGTTCATGAACTTCCATGCCAATGAATTGCCCGGCTGCGATCGGCAGGCGCGCGAGCGCTATCGCGGCCACCCGCATTTCATCGCGACGGCCGAGTTCGTCGCACGCTTCGATCAGAATTGCGAGGATCCGGACTACGAATGCGCGCCGCTCTCGGTCTTCGAACCGATGGTGCAACGCATCTTCGCGCGCGCACCGCACGCGATCCCGCTGCAGGAGTGACTAGACGACGGCGAGACTCGACGCTTGCTCCATTTCCGGAACCCAGCTTCAGCCGATGACCACGAATGAGCGCCTGAAACTCGTCTTTCCGCGTCTTTTCGATTCCCTGATCGAAGGCGAAGGAACAGGTGAGACACGTTCGGTGCGGGATCATGCTCCACGCGCCGCGTCGACGAACCCATTGTTGGAGGATCGTGAACATGTCCAAGGTCAGAGTCCGAAAAGGCATGCCCAGTGTGCAGCTGACGAAAGCCGAATTTGCGGCGCGATACCGAGAGCGGCTCTACGATCCGGGTTTCGTCGGCCTCGATCGCGAGATCGAGACGATCATCGCGATGGCATGGGAAGCCTACGACGAATACCGCAAGAGCCCGCGTACGCGCCCCGCCGGCGCCGGATTCGCGGACCCGTCCTTCGAGCTCCCAATCGAATGGCTCGATGCGCGGCGCCGCATCCGGGAGGCCGAGCGTAAGCAGAAGAATCGCAAATCACCCGCGCGTATCCTGCTGATCAACGGGTCATCGCGCAGCGACCAGAGCTGTCCCGGCGAGATGTCCAAGAGTTTTCGTCTGGTCTCGCTCGCGCGCGACGTGCTCCGGCGGCAACGCGGCGTCGAGGTCGAGATCCTCGATCTCAGTCGTCTCACGTCGGAGTACGGTCGCGTCATCCACCCCTGCAAGGCGTGCGTTTCAACGGCCATGCCGCTCTGCAACTGGCCCTGCTCGTGCTACCCCAATCACGCCATGGGACAGACCAACGACTGGATGGCCGACATCTATCCGATGTGGGCGGCGGCGCATGGCGTGATGATCGTTTGCCCGGTGAACTGGTACCAGGCGCCGAGCACGCTCAAGCTGATGATCGATCGGCTGGTCTGCGCGGATGGCGGCAATCCGGATCCGACGTCAACCGGAGGCAAGGATCCGAAACGCGCGAAGGCGCTCGAACTCGCGGGATGGCCCTATCCTCGTCATCTCGCGGGCCGCGTATTCTCGGTGGTCGTGCATGGCGACAGCGCGGGCGTCGAGACGCTGCGCCGTATCCTCACGGACTGGCTCACCGACATCGGGTTGATCGCGGCGGGACACAAGGCGATTCTCGGTTCCTATATCGGCTACTATCGGCCCTACGCCACCAGCCACGATGATCTCGACGACGACGTCGCAATCCGCGAGGAGGTAAGGGGCGCCGCGCGATCACTGCTGGCGGCCGTGCGAATGCGGCGGCGCGGTGCGCTGAAGCAGCCGGACGCGAGTGAACGAGACGCACGACCGAAATAGTGATTTGCCCCCGGTTGTCCCGGGCAACGGCGCTGACTTCCGGCGGTCGACTGGCACATAGAGTGGCGATGGGAGGGTTGACCGATGGTGGAAACGTCACGTCACGATGCCTGGCAGGCCGGCGACAGCTACGACGCCTATATGGGGCGATGGAGCCGGCGCATTGCGCCGCGCTTTCTGGAATATCTCGCGCCGCCGAGCGGCCTGGATTGGCTCGAGGTTGGTTGTGGAACCGGCGCGCTGTCCGCGGCGATCGTGTCGCAATGCGATCCCAAGAGCCTGCTCGCGATCGACCCGTCCGAAGGCTTCGTCGCGCGCGCGCGCTCGAGCATCCCAGACACGCGCGCCGAATTCACGATTGGCGATGCCCAGGCGCTGACTCTGCAAGCGGCCAGCCGGGACGTCGTCGCTTCCACGCTGGTGCTGAATTTCGTGCCCGACACGGTCAAGGCGCCTGCCGAGATGAAACGGGTGACCCGCGGCGCCGGCATCGTCGGTTTCTATGTCTGGGACTTTATGGCGGCGGGATGGAGTTCATGCGTGAATTCTGGCTCGCCGCAATCTCTCTCGATCCTGGCGCGCTGGATCTCAAGGAGGATCGGCGTTTTCCCTTCTGCACGCCGGACGGATTGACGGATCTGGCGAGACGCGCCGGCTTGGGCCCGGGGGGTACGTCCAGATTGTTTCGCGTCCCAGATTGTTTCGACACGCTGCCGCGCCAGGAGGATGGCTCGATCCACCTCAAGGCGAGAGCGTGGGAGGTCAGATCTGTGGTCATCTGACCGCGCCAGCTTGCGAAAACAACAATCGGGGACGTCCCCGATCGTCACTCGATTGTTATCCGGGTTGCGTTCCGGTTCTATGCCGCTGCGCCCGCGATGACGCAGTCCCTGGCGCTTAGCCGCTTCAATATTCGGCCTCGAGCGGCACCTTGAGCGCAAGACATGGGGTCACGAGACATGGGGTCAGTACGCATTTCTTTACTGATCGGTCATCGCCGTCCGCAGCTGCGCATCGGCATCCGGTACGGCGCCGTCGCCGACCTCGACGACGACCTGCGCGATGCGGCCGGTGAAGCGGAAGGGCGCGCGATAATCCGGCGTGACCGGCATGCCGCTGTCGTATCCACAGCACAGGCCTTCGCCCGAGGTCTCGATCACGGCGGGGACGGTGTGCGGGATCTCGCCGTCGCCGATCTTGCGGCCGTCGATGAAGAGCGTGCCGTGGCCGCAATGCTCGCCGGTCCTGGCGAAATGGAAGGCGAGGACATGCTTGCCGCCGGGAATCGTCTCGGTCGAGGTGACGCGGTACTCCGCGAGCCCGAGATGATTGTGCACGTAGTGCAGGCGGCGATCCTTCACGTAGAGCGAGTAGCCCGCGAACCAGCTGCCGTGGCACAGCAGAACGCCCTCGGCGCCGCCCTCGGGAATCGTCACCTCGGCTGTGATGCGGTGCGAGCGGTTCTTCACGTTCACCGCGGTGTATTCGAATTGCGGCGCGGAGTTCGGATAGTACACGTAGCGCGACCGCGGCCCGAGCGCGCTCGGTTTGCGCTCGCCCATACGCAGCTGCATGCGCGAGTCCAGCGGCAGCACGTTGTACTTGCCGGCCTCGACCCACCAGGCCTCGATCAGCGCCTTGAGCTTCTCCGGATGCTTGTCCGCGAGGTCGAAGCATTCCGAGAAATCCTCGGCGACGTGATACAGCTCCCAGCGCTGCTGCGCGAGGATCTCCTCGGTAAGCGGCCCACCCTGCGGCTGTTCCACCACGGCCTTCCAGCCGTCGGTCCAGATCGCGCGCGAGCCGATCATCTCGTAGTACTGCACTTTCTTGCGTGTCGGCGCGGCGCCCGCACTGAGGCTGTGCGCGAAGCTCGTGCCCTCGAAGGGACGCTGCGCCACGCCGTTGAGCATCGCCGGCGCCTCGAGTCCCAGCGCCTCCAGGATCGTCGGCGTGACGTCGACGACATGCACGTACTGGCCGCGGATCTCGCCGCGCGCCTTGATGCCCTTGGGCCAGTGCACGATCAGCGGATCGCTCATGCCGCCCTGATGCAGATAGCGTTTCCAGCGCCGCAGCGGCGTGTTGCCCGCCCAGGCCCAGCCCCAGGCGTAGTTCGGATAGGATTTGGCGCTGCCCCAATCGTCGAGATGCTTCAGGTTCTCGGCGACGCTGGCCTCGATGCGATTGGGAAACTGGCACTCGTTGAACGAGCCGTGCACGCCGCCTTCGGAACTCGCGCCGTTGTCGGAGGCGAGCATCACCAGGGTGTTGTCGAGTTCGCCCAGCCGCGCGAGATGGTCGATGACGCGGCCGATGTGATGATCGGTCTGCTCGAGGAAGGCGGCATAGACCTCGTGCTGGCGCGCATAGAGGAGCTTGGCGTCGGCCGAGAGCGAATCCCATGCCGGCACCCATTCGGGGCGTTCGGAGAGTTTCGTGCCCGCGGGCACGATCCCCGCGGCGAGCTGTCGCGCGAAGACCTGCTCGCGCCAGCGATCCCAGCCGAGATCGAACTGGCCGCGATAGCGAGCGATCCATTCCGGCTCGACGTGGTGCGGCGCGTGGCCGGCGCCGAGGCAGTAGTAGAGGAAGAACGGCTTGTCCGGCGCCACGGTGCGCAGATCGGTGACGTACTCGATCGAGCGATCGGCGAGATCGGCGTTGAGGTGGTAGCCGTCCTCCCAGCTGCTGGGCGGATCGATGTAGTGGCTGTCGTGCACGAGCGCCGGCGCCCATTGGCTGGTCTTGCCGCCGAGGAATCCGTAGAAGCGCTCGAACCCACGCGACAGCGGCCAGCGCGCCTTGGAGGCTCCCGAGGCGTATTCGCCGGCGAGGGTGAGATGCCATTTGCCGATCGCGAAGGTCGCGTAGCCCTCGGCGAGCAGCATCTCAGAGAGGAAGCCGTTCTCGCGCGGCACGGCGCCGTTGTAGCCGGGAAACCCGGTCGCCATTTCCTGGATGATGCCGACGCCGTTGGAGTGATGGTTGCGGCCGGTGAGCAGGCAGGCGCGTGTCGGCGAGCAGATCGCCGTGGTGTGGAAGTCGCGATAGCGCAAGCCGCCGGCGGCGAGGCGATCGAAGCTCGGCGTGCGGATGTCCGAGCCGTAGCAGCCGAGCTGCGCGAAGCCGACATCGTCGAGCAGGATGACGACGACATTGGGTGCGCCGGCGCGCGCCTTCTTCGGCACCGGCCAGGCGGCGATGGATTCGCCCGCCGTGCGGCCGATCGTGCCGGTGAAGGCCGTGCCTTCCGGGTAGGTCTTGAGATCGTTCATGTCGATTTCCCCCATTGACGCCGAGCGTGCGGCGCGTCGTCCTGCTGTTTCATCTCGCCCATGTCCGTGTCGCGGACAGCCTCGCCTTGAAGCACATGCATTTGCCTCCTAGCATACCCGCACCAATCTCTCGGTCTTTTTGAAGAACAGCTTCGTCACGGCGGGCGGCAGCGCGGTGGTGACCACGTTGCTGTCGGCGCTCGCCGCCTACGGCTTCGCGAAATTCACCTTCGCGCTGCGTCGGCCGCTGATGCTGCTGATGATCTCGGCGCAGATGTTTCCCTTCGCCGTGCTGCTGATCTCGCTCTATCCGATGCTCAAGAGCGCCGAGCTGCTGGACACGCGCTTCGGCCTCATCCTGTCCTACATCGTCTTCGCGCTGCCGACGGGAATCTACATGCTCTACACGTTCTTCGCGCGCATCCCGTCCGATCTCATCGAGGCGGCGCGCATCGACGGCGCCAGCGAGCTGGCGATCCTGCGCCGCATCGTGCTGCCGCTATCGCTGCCGGGTCTGATCGCCGTCGCGGTCTACGCCTTCATGTGGGCGTGGAACGATCTGTTCTACGCGCTGACCATCATGACATCGAACGAGCTGCGCACCGTCGGGCCCGGGTTGCTGCTCGAGTTCTTCGGCGAGATGCAGCAGGACTGGGGCGGCGCGATGGCGGCCTCGCTGCTCGCCTCGCTGCCGGTCGTGCTGATCTTCGCCTTCCTGCAGCGTTTCTTCGTCGAGGGGCTGACGGCCGGCGCCGTGAAGGCTTGAGGCCGGGTAATCCGTCAGCTGCCGGGCCGGCGCAGGATACGCAGCAACTCTGCGGGCCGCATTGCTCGCAACGCGATGGCGGCGACGCTGTAGACACCCAGACCGAGCGCCACGAGCCCGCCCAGCGCCAGCCAGCGCAATGGGCCATGCTGCGCCAGCAGTCCGAGCAGCGGCCGCTCCGCGACGATGATCGCCAGCCCCATCACGAGACTCGCGGCCAACGCGCGCAGGCTGCGCGACATGAGCCGCGGCTCCGGCTTGAACATGCCGCGCGTCAACATGCCTCGGGCGAGCAGGAACGCGTTGAGCCAGGCCGAGAGCGCCGTCGCGAGCGCGATGCCGACATGCGCGAAGATCTGCATCAGGGCCAAGGCCGTGAGCGTGTTCACGGCGACGCACACGATTGCGATCTTGACCGGCGTGCGCGTGTCCTGGCGCGCGTAGTAGCAGGGCGCCAGCACCTTGATCAGCACATAGGCGGGCAGGCCGAGCGCATAGGCGACCAGCGCGCGGCCGGTCTCGCGCGTCGCGCTTGCATCGAAGGCGCCGCGCTCGAACAGCGTCGCGATGATCGGATGCGCGAGCGCGATCAGCGCGACCGTCGCCGGCAAGGTCAGGATCATCGCGGCCTCGAGCGCGCGGTTCTGCGTGGTGATCGCGGCCGCGATCTCGCCAAGTCGGATCTGGCGCGACAGCAGCGGCAGGATGGCCGTGCCGATCGCGATGCCGATCACGGCGAGCGGCAGCTCGTAGAGACGATCCGCGTAATAGAGATAGCTCACCGCGCCGGTCGGCAGCAGTGAGGCGATGACGACGTCGATGAGCAGATTGACCTGCACCACACCGCTGCCCAGTGCGGCCGGCAGCATCAGCGCGAGGAGTCGTCTGACTTCCGGCGTGAAGCGGGGAATCGGCAGCCGCAATCCCATGCCTTCGCGTCCGCAGGCGACGGCCAGCCACAGGAATTGCGTCACGCCGGCCAACGCAACGCCCCAGCTCAACGCGATGCCGGCCGAGCCGAGATGCGGCGTCAGCACGAGCAGGGCGCCGATCATGGAGAGGTTGAGCAGGACGGGCGTCACCGCGACGGCGGCGAAGCGATCGAGGCTGTTGAGCACGCCGCCTTGCAGGCTGACCAGCGAGATGAACAGCAGATAGGGGAAGGTGATGCGCGTGAACTCGATCGCGAGCGCGAGCTTCGCGGGTTCGTCGCGAAAGCCCGGCGCGACCAGCGCGACGAATTGCGGCATCGCGAACTCGATCACCAGTACGAGGGCCAGCAGGACCGCGATCAGCACCGCCATCGCATCCTCGGCGAAATCCCGCGCGACGACGCGCCCGTCCTTGGCGACCATCCCCGCGAACATCGGCACGAATGCCGCGTTGAACGCGCCCTCGGCGAACAGCCGACGAAAGAAATTCGGGAATTTGAACGCGATGAAGAACGCATCGGCGATGGGCCCGGCGCCGAGATACGCCGCCACGAGCATGTCGCGCACGAAGCCGAGCACGCGGCTCACCAGCGTGAATCCGCCAACCGTCGCGACGCCGCGCAGCAGGCTCATGTCGCTACGAGTGGATTGCCGAGGATCTTCAATGACCGTGGCCCGCTCATCCCCTCCTGGTCGCGCAGCGAAGAAGAGGAGTGCCCGAGCGCAGCGAGGGCGGGGAAGTCCCTTGAACTCGATGAGGTCCGTGTGACCTCCCCGTCAGCGCGCTGTCGCGCGCCGCCACCCCTCCTTTCGCTGCGCGACAGGAGGGGATGAGAAAGCGATGGTGCTCGCGCCATGGCCTCACCACCCCGCGAGCTTCGCGCGCTGCCCCTGCTCGAGTCGGGGCGACGAGCACTGCTTGGCGTCGCGCTCCTGGGGCGTGTGCATTTCGCAGCGCGGCACTCGCTCATCCACCCAGGATCTGGCCGCCGTCGACGGTGATCGTCTGGCCTGTGACCCAGCGCGCGTGGGGCGAGGCGAGGAACAGGGCGACTTCGGCGATTTCCTCTGGCGTTCCGAGGCGGCCGAAGGGGATGCTCTCGAGGATGCGGGTGTAGAGCTCGTCGCCATCGAGGCGGCGCTTCTCCCAGGTGCCGCCGGGGAATTCGATCGAGCCCGGCGCGATGCAATTGACGCGGATGCCCTTGCGACCGAGGGCGGCCGCCTGGCTGGTCGTGTAGTGGATGAGCATCGCCTTCACCGCGCCGTAGGCGGGCGTGCGGATGGATGGGCGTAGGCCGGAGATCGACGAGATGTGGATGATCGAGCTTGCCGGCGTCTGCTCGAGGTAGGGCAGCGCGGCATGCGAGGCGCGCACGCTGGCCATCACGTCGACCGCGAGTCCCGCGGCCCAGCCGGCCTCGTCGTCGCTCATGCCGAAGCCCGACGCATTGTTGACCAGAACGTCGAGGCCGCCGAGCGCCGCCACGGCCTCGGCGATGTAGCGCGTGACCGCGGGACCGTCGCCGAGATTGCAGCTCGCGGCATGCGCGCGGCCGCCCAACTTCGCGATCTCGCCGCGCGTCTTCTCCAGCGTCTCGGCGCCGCGCGCACAGATCGAGACATGCGCGCCCGCGGCCGCGAAGCCGAGCGCGATCGATCGACCGATGCCGCGGCTGCCGCCCGCGACGATCACCCGCTTGCCTTTGAATTCGAAACCCATCGCTTCCCCCTATCGTCGACCCGCATCGCTGCCCGCGACCCCGCCGCAAGAGCGGCGCCGAGGCAAGCGCTTCCTTCGTAGCGCAACGAGGTTGCACAAGCACGCATTGCCCGAGCAGGATCGCCGCCATGACCATGCCGATCGTCGAAGTCGAGGATCTCGCGCGCTTCTATGCGATGGGCGGCGCGCAGGTGCGCGCGCTGGACGGCGTGACCACGACGATCGCGCGCGGCGAATTCGTCGCCGTGATGGGCCCATCGGGATCGGGCAAGTCCACGTTCATGAATCTGCTGGGATTGTTGGATCAACCCACACGCGGGAGGTATCGGCTCGACGGCGAGGATGTCGCCACCCTCGATCATGATCAGCGCGCGGCGATGCGCAGCCGCAAGCTCGGTTTCGTATTCCAGTCCTTCAATCTGCTCGCGCGATCGAGCGCGGTCGACAACGTCGCCCTGCCGCTGGTCTATGGCGACGTCTCGCGGCGGGAGCGCCGCGCGCGCGCCGCCCAGATGCTCGATGCGCTCGGCCTGGGAGCGCGCATGGACCATACGCCCGTCGAGCTCTCCGGCGGCCAGCAGCAGCGCGTGGCGATCGCCCGGGCGCTCGTCAATCATCCCGCCGCGATCCTCGCGGACGAGCCGACCGGCGCGCTCGACAGCCGCACCGGACTCGAGATCATGGCGCTGTTCCAGCGACTCAATGCGGAGGGCATGACGATCATCGTCGTCACGCATGATGCCGAGATCGCGTCCTTTGCGGGACGCGTGCTGGGTTTTCGCGACGGCAAGCTCGTCGATGATCGCCGTCACGCGCCGATCGACGCTCAGGTTCGGCTCGACGCGCTGTCGGCGGCCTGATTGCAGAATGCTCTCACGCGAAGTTGAGGTCGCCACACGCGGGCGTGAGCTGACCTGTCGATCGCATTGGCCCAGCATCCGGGTTCCTCGGAGGTTCGAATTCATGCCGACAATCATTCTCCGCTGGGCGCCCTGGGTTCTCGCGATCTGGATCGCCTACGTCTTCATCTGGTACCTGCAGTACAAATTCACGGGCCATGACGGCAGCGCCTGGCTGTTCACGGTGATCACCGACTGGCTGGGCCTCGAGGGATATGAGAAGGCGATGCGGATCGGCGTCGGTTCGTGCGAGCTGATCGCGGCAATCCTTTGCCTGACCCCGCGCCTGCGCGCCGTCGGGGCGGCGGCGGCGATCGCGCTGATGTCCGGTGCGATCTTCTTCCATGTCGCCTCGCCGCTCGGCATCGATCCCTACGACGATGGTGCGAAGCTGTTCAAGGAAGCCTGTGCGACCTGGGTCGCCGGCTGGGTGCTGCTGTGGCTCGAGCGCGATGCCGCGCTCGCCATCGCGCGCCAGCTGCCGATCATCGGCGGTCTGGTCGCGCGCTTCGATTTCGCGCGTTGACTCAGCGGCGGTCGCGCCAGAGCAGCGGGACCGCGTCGTCGGCGTCGCGCCGCGCGCGTTCGGATTCGAGCTTCAGCCGGTCGAGCGTGTCGCGGTCGCGCAGGGCGTCGCCGCTCGATCGCACCGGGCCTGCGGGGTGCATCGACTGCAGCCGCTCGGCGGCACGGGCGCGGTCGTAGTCGCGCCGGGTCTCGGCTTCGCGAGAGCTGGCGCGCTCGCGATCGACGGCGCGCGACTTGCGCTGTTTGCGGTTCCAGGCATCGTAGTTCTTGTCGTCCGGTACGACGCGGCGCTCGACGGCGTCCATCTCGCGCGAGCGCTGCAGGATGCGGTCGATGTCGTAGCCGTCTTCCGAATAGAGCGTCGCGGGTGGGGTGCGGCCGGAATTCTGCGCCAGCGTCGGCGCGCCCGAGATCAGCAGGACGACGAGGCTCACGATGAGCAGGCGCTCGCGCATGATCGCCGCTACTCGGCCGCGCTCGCGCTGACCCGCGCTGGCCGCGCCGGTTCGACCGCCGCGACGTCGGGATCGACGACCGCGGCGAGCATGCGTTCGCGGATGCGCTTGAGCTTGGGCTCGCCGTCGATCTTATGGCCGAACACGTCCTTGACGTAGAACACGTCCACCACGCGCTCGCCCCAGGTCATGATCTTGGCGGTCGAGATCTGTAGGCCGAGTTCCGTGATCGCGCGCGTGATGTCGTAGAGCAGGCCCGGCCGGTCGCGGCCGTTCACCTCGATCACCGTGTGCATGCCCGACGCGGCATTGTCGATGAACACGCGCGGCGGCACGGTGAAGACGCGCGTGCGCGCCTGTTGCGGCCGGCGCTTGGCGAACTGCTCGCGCAGCTTGATGCGTCCCGACAGCGATTGTTCGACCAGCGTCGACAGCCGGGCCAGTCGTGACGGCTCGGCGTAGGGCGCGGGAATCTGCCCTTCGACCAGCGGCGCTTCCTGGATCGTGAAGCTGTCCAGCGCCATGCCGTTGGCCATGGTGAAGATCTGCGCGCCGACGATCGTCGCGCCGGCCAGCGCCATCGCGCCGGCGATGCGGCTGAACAGGCCGGGATGATCCTCGCAATAGATCGTGATCTCGGTGATGCCGCGGCCGCGGTCGATGCGCTTATCGAGCGAGAGCGGCGCGTTGCTGCGCTCGGCTTCGCGCATCAGCCGCGCATGGCGCGCCTGCGCATCCGTCTCGACCGCCAGCCAATACGCGGGATAGCCGCGTGCGACATGCGCCGTGAAATCATCCTCGGACCAGTCCGGCAGCGCGGCGCGCAGCTTCGTCTGCGCGGCCTCGATGCGCGTGCGCGTCGACGTCGTCGCGCTGACGCCCGCCATCGCCTCCTCGGCGCGGTGATAGAGGTCGCGGATCAGCGTCGCTTTCCAGTTGTTCCAGACATTCGGTCCGACGGCGCGGATGTCGGAAACGGTGAGGCAGGTCAGCAGCCGAAGCCGCTCCGGGCTCTGCACGAGGGCGCAGAAATCGTGGATCGTCTTGGGATCCTGGATGTCGCGTTTGAACGCCGTGCTCGACATGGCGAGGTGATGACGCACGAGCCAGGAAACGGTTTCAGTCTCCTCCTCGCTGAGCCCGACGCGGGGGCCGAGCTTGAGGGCGATCTCGGCGCCGAGCTCCGAATGATCGCCGCCGCGACCCTTGGCGATGTCGTGCAGCAGCAGCGCGAAGTAGAGCGCGCGGCGGGATTGGACCTTATGGATGATGTCGCTCGAGAGCGGATGATCTTCCTTGAGTTCGCCATTCTCGATGCGATGGAGAATCCCGATCGCGAAGATCGTGTGCTCGTCGACGGTGTACACGTGATACATGTCGTGCTGCGTCTGGGCGACGACGCGGCCGAAATCCGGCACGAAGCGCCCGAAAACGCCGGCCTCGTTCAGCATCCGCAGCGTCCGCTCCGCGCCTTCGCGCGCGGTCAGCATGTCCATGAACAGCGCGTTCGCCTCGCGGTTCTCGCGCAGCCGTGAATCGATCAGCCGCAGATTCTGACGAATCAGGCGCAGCGCATCGGGATGAACCTCGAGGTCATGCTCTTGCGCGGCCTTGAAGATGCGCAGGAAATTGAGCCGGTCCTTGTCGAAGGAATCGTTGCGCGCGACGTTCAGCCGGTCGTTCTCGAGCAGGAATCCGCCGAGCGATTTCGGCCGGTCGACGAGGCGCCGCCAGCTCAGCCGCGGTTTGCGCTCCGCATCGAGTTCGAGGGCCGCGCAGAAGATGCGCGTGAGATCGCCGACATCCTTCGCGGTCAGGAAATAATGCTTCATGAAGCGCTCGACGCCGCGCGTGCCGCGATGGTCGGTGTAGCCCATGCGCCGGCCGATCTCCGGCTGGAGATCGAAGGTCAGGCGATCCTCCGCGCGGCCCGCGAGGTAGTGCAGCCAGCAGCGCAGGGTCCACAGGAATTCCTGCGCCTTGGCGAAGGTCGCGGCTTCCTTGGCGGTGAAGACGCCCTTGTCGACGAGCTCCTCAGGCTTGCCCACGCGATGGACGTACTTGGCGATCCAGAACAGCGTGTGGAGGTCGCGCAGCCCGCCTTTGCCTTCCTTGATGTTCGGTTCGACCACGTAGCGTGAATCGCCCATCCGCTTGTGGCGCTCGTTGCGCTCCGCGAGCTTGGCCTGGATGAAGGCGCGGCCACTCGTCGCGACGATATCGTTGGCGAATTGCTGCTTGAACGCCAGATAGAGCGGATCGTCGCCCCAGACGAAGCGCGACTCCAGCAGCGCGGTGCGAATCGTCACATCTATGCGCGCCAGGCGCAGGCAATCGGCGATGGAGCGTGTCGCGTGCCCGACCTTCAGCTTGAGGTCCCAGAGCATGTAGAGGACGTATTCGATCACCTGCTCGTTGCGCGGTGTCGGCTTGTAGGGCTGGAGGAACAGCAGATCGACGTCGGAATGCGGCGCGAGCTCGCCGCGGCCGTAGCCACCGACGGCCACGATCGCCAGGCGCTCGCCCGCGGTCGGATTGGGCATCGGGTAGACATGGGCGACTGCGAAATCATGGATCAGCCGCACGAGCTGATCGATCATGAAGGACAGCGCGGCAACCGTCGCGGCGCCGTGCGCCTTGCCGCTCTCGAATCGCTGCTGGATCTCGGCGCGGCCATCGGCGAGCGCGGTCTTGAGGATCTCCAGCGTGGCGGCGCGCTGCGCCGCCTCGGCGCCGCCGCCGGCCGCAGCAAGCTGATCCAGCGCGGCCTGAACCTTGCGGCGGTCGATGATGTCGCGCTGGCTGGGGATCGGGTCCATGAGGGCGGGAGAGTAGCTGAAGTGAGGCTGCCGCGTCATGCGGTGGTCACGACGGATTCGGTCATTCATGTCGAAGAATCGGACAGCGACCTCATCGTCGCGCGACTGGTTGGCGAATGCGGCCAGGTTCTGGTCGCGCCGGCGGCGGCGCGGCGACAGGGCATGGAGCAGGTACAGATCTCGTATCGCCGCAATGCCGGCTGCCGCCACTGGCCGCTCGACCGCGGCATGCTCGGCTTCGCGCAGCTGCTCGATGCCCGCTGGCGCGCTGAGTTCGGATCCTCAGTCGGCGCGCCGCCAGGATTGCCAATCCGTGTCGACGGCCGCGAGCATCTGCCGCCCCGCCTGCGCGACCCAGCCTGCGGGCTGCGCATCGAGATGCGCCAGGATGGCCGGGATCGTGCGCGCGCTCGCGCGGTGGAGGGAGGCGCACGCCGCGCCCATCGCCGTCAGCAGCCGCGCATCGTGACGCTTCGACGGGATCGCATCGAGTTCGACGCGCACGCAATCGGGCGCCAGGCGTCTGACGAGCCAGCCCCGCGCGATCTTTCGCGTCGGATCGGGCGATGCGCCGGCCTTGGCCAGACGCATCACCGGGCGCAACGAGGTCGGCGCGAGGCCGAGCGCCCAAGCGCCGGCCGAGGGGAGCGTCGGTTTGGCCTCGCGCGCCAGCATCGCACCATCGACATGCGCCAGGGCGACGAAGCGCGGCCGGCCGAGGCCGCCGAGGCCCGAGCGTCGGCGATGGATCTTCGCGTCGGTGATCGCGACGGGCAGGCTGCGCGCCAGGCCGAGTGCTGCGGCCCGCGGCACGTCGCCGGGGCGGACCAGTTCGCCCGCGGCCAGCTTCGTCCAGAACGCCGCCGCATCGCGCTTGCGCAGCGCGAGCAGCTTGCCGATCCAGTCATCGCTTCCCGCGATGAGGAATGACGGCGCCCGACCGTCGATTGCGCGGCGATAGCCGGCTAGAACCGCGGCGGCGATCGCGTCCTCGCCGAGCCGCAATTCGCCCTCCGCCCGCGCCGCGAAAGCGCTCGTCACCAGGCGGACGAGATCATTGGCGTAGGCGGCGCGGTGCGCCTCGTCGACATCGTTGATGCCCCAGACGAGGCGGCCGCGCGCGTCGCGCCAGGTCCCGAAATTCTCGACATGAAGGTCGCCGACGGCCAACAGATCCGGCGCGGCCGCCAATTCGGGGCATTGCGCGGGCCACTGCGCGGCCCAGCGAAAATACGTTGCCCGCAGGAAGGCGAAGCGCGACTTGCGCATCCGCGCGTGTTTCAGCTGGAGATCCCCATGGACGACGGGAACCAGCGTGGCGAGCCAGTTCTCGTAGTCGCGATTTGCGGCGACGATGCTCTTCACGAGATCAGCTTGCGCAAGCGGTAGAGCGCGTCCAACGCGTCGCGCGGCGTCATCTCGTCGGGTGACAGGTCGCGCAGCGTGTCTTCGATGACCGAGTTCCTGATCGGCGCAGCGGCGGCGCCGGTCGGCCGCGCGGCGGCGCTGAACAGCGGCAGATCGTCGGCAAGCCTGGCGACGCTGTCATTCTCGCCGCGCTTCTCGAGCGCGCCGAGAACTTCCGTCGCGCGCGCGATCACGGCGCGCGGCAGCCCGGCGAGCTGCGCGACATGGATGCCGTAGGAGCGATCGGCGGCGCCGGGCGCGACTTCGTGCAGGAACACGACATCGCCCTGCCATTCCTTGACCCGCATCGTGTGGCAGGCGAGCCCGTCGAGCTTCGCCGCCAGCGCCGTGAGTTCGTGATAATGCGTGGCGAACAGGGCGCGGCAGTGATTCACCGCGTGCAGATGCTCGATGGTCGCCCAGGCGATCGACAGACCGTCGAAGGTCGAGGTGCCGCGGCCGATCTCGTCGAGGATGACGAGCGCGCGCCGGCCGGCGCGGTTGAGGATCGCCGCGGTCTCGACCATCTCGACCATGAAGGTCGAGCGCCCGCGCGCGAGATCGTCGGCGGCGCCGACGCGGCTGAACAGGCGATCGACCAGCCCGATATGCGCGCGCGCGGCCGGCACCCAGCTGCCGGCCTGCGCGAGGATCGCCAGCAACGCGTTCTGGCGCAGGAAGGTCGATTTACCGGCCATGTTCGGGCCGGTGAGCAGCCAGAGCCGGGCGCCCGTCTCGGCATCGAGGCGACAATCATTGGGCACGAAGCCTTCGCCGGCGGCGAGGCGCGCGGCTTCGACGACGGGATGTCTTCCGGCCTCGATCTCGAAGGCGGTCGAGTCGTCGATCACCGGGCGACGCCAGTCGCGCGCAGCCGCGAGTTCGCCGAGCGCCGCGCCGACATCCAGCCGGGCGAGGGCCTGGGCCGCGCGCGCGATCGGCTCGGCGCAATCGAGCGCCGCGCTGCGCAGCGTCTCGAAATGCGCGATCTCGCAGAAGAGCGCACGGTCGCCGGCCGAGACGATCTTGGATTCGAGTTCCGACAGCTCGACCGTCGTGAAACGCTGCGCGCCGGCCATGGATTGGCGATGGATGTAGCCGGGATTGGTGCGCAGCTTCTCGCCATGCGCCGCGTTCACTTCGATGTAGTAGCCGAGCACGTTGTTGTGCCGGATCTTGAGCGCCGAGATTCCCGTCGCCGTCGCGTAGCTCGCCTGCAACGAAGCGATGTGCTGGCGACCGTCGTCGCGCAAGCCGCGCAGCGCGTCGAGCGCGGGATCGAACCCGGCGGCGATGAAGCCGCCATCGCTCGTGACCAGCGGCAGCTCCGGCGCAAGCGCCACGCCGAGCTGCTCGACCAGTTTTGCATGCACGCCCATCGCGTCGAGCGTGGTGGCGAGCAGCTCGGGCTTCGGCGTGAGAGTTTGCGGCTGCAGCCGGTCGCGGATCGAGGGAATGGCGCCGAGCCCGTCGCGCAATGCGGCGAGATCGCGTGGTCCGCCGCGACCGAGCGTCAGTCGCTGCAGCGCGCGCTCGAGATCGGGGATCTTGCGCAGCGTCGCGCGCAGATCGCCGCGCAGCGTCGTCGCATCGGCAAAGCAGCCGACGAGGTCGAGACGCGCGTTGATCGCATCGCAATCGAGCAGCGGCCCGGCGAGATCGCCGGCCAGCAGGCGCGCGCCTGCGCCCGTCAGCGTCCAGTCGATCGTGTCGAGCAGCGCGCCCTTGCGGGCGCCGCCCAGCGTGGTCTCGAGTTCGAGATTGCGCCGCGTCGCCGGGTCGATCTCCAGGAAACCCTCGGCCGACCACAGTGTCGGCGCGGAGAGACGCGGCAGCCGGCCCTTCTGCGTCAGCTCGATGTAGTCGACCAGCGCGCCGGCAGCCGCGAGCGCGGCGCGGCCGAACGCGCCGAAACCGTCGAGCGTGCTGACGCCGAGCAGCGCCTCGAGCCGCCTGCGTCCATTGTCGCTGTCGAAGCGCGGGCTGGGCAGCGGCGTGAGCGCGCTCTTCCACTCGCCGAGCGCGGCGCCGGTATCGTCGCGCTCCATCAGCCTGTCGGAAACCAGGATCTCCCCCGGCGCGATGCGCGCGAGCACGCTCGGCAGGTCGTTGACGCTCGCGATCGGCTGAACCAGGAAGCTGCCGACGGACATGTCGATCCAGGCGATGGCGAGTTCGCCCTGCGCGGCGGCGAGGGCGGCGAGATGATTGTGGCGCCGCGCATCGAGCAGCGTGTCCTCTGTCAGCGTGCCTGGCGTGACGACGCGGATGACGTCGCGCTTCACGACGGATTTGGCGCCGCGCCTCTTCGCGGCCGCGGGATCCTCGAGCTGGTCGCAGATCGCGACGCGATGGCCGGCGCGGATCAGGCGCAGCAGGTAGGTCTCGTGGGAATGAGCGGGCACGCCGCACATCGGAATGTCCTCGCCGAGATGCTTGCCGCGCTTGGTCAGCGTGAGGTCGAGCGTGCGCGCCGCGATCTCGGCGTCGGCGAAGAACATCTCGTAGAAATCGCCCATCCGATAGAACAGCAGCGCGCCGGGATGGCGGCGCTTGACCTCCAGGTACTGCGCCATCATCGGCGTCGCGGCTGGGTCGGCGGGAGACTCGGCGGGGGGAGCGGGGTGTGGATCCATCGGGTTGCGTTGCGGTTAGCGCAGAGCGTGCGGCGCTTCAAGAGAGGTCATTGCGCGCGCATTCGTGACGGCGTGCGCCGATTGTGCGTCGCAGCAGATGCGCGATGCCGCGCTGCAGCGACCAGCGATCGTCGCTCGACGCCTGCGACCTTTGACGGATTCGATGCGCTCCCCGTACCATCCATGTCATTCATCGCGCGCCGTGATGTCGGCGACGCCAATCCTGATTGTCGAGGAAACGTACATGGCGAACGAAGCGGCTCCCGTCACGGAGGAGGAGGCCCTCCAGTTTCACACCAACGGGAAGCCGGGAAAGATCGAGATCACGCCCACCAAGCCGCTCACGACGCAGCGCGATCTGTCGCTCGCCTATTCGCCCGGCGTCGCCTGGCCCTGCCTGCACATCGCGAAGAATCCGGCGCTGGCCTACGACTACACCTCGAAGGGCAACCTCGTCGCCGTCATCTCCAACGGGACCGCGGTGCTCGGTCTCGGCGATCTCGGCGCGCTGGCGTCGAAACCGGTGATGGAAGGCAAGTCGGTGCTGTTCAAACGCTTCGCCGACGTCGACTCGATCGATCTCGAGGTCGACACGCGCGACGTCGACGAGTTCGTCAACTGCGTGCGCTTCCTCGGCGTGTCCTTCGGCGGCATCAATCTCGAAGACATCAAGGCGCCGGAATGCTTCGTGATCGAGCAGCGCTTGCGTGAGCTGCTCGACATCCCCGTCTTCCACGACGATCAGCACGGCACGGCGATCGTCGCGGCCGCCGGCCTGATCAACGCACTCGATCTCACCGGCCGCGAGATGCGAACGGTGAAGATGGTGATCAACGGCGCGGGCGCGGCGTCGATCGCCTGCGCCGAACTCGTCAAGGCGATGGGGGTGCCGCACGGCAACATCATCCTCTGCGACACCAAGGGCGTGATCTATCAAGGTCGTACCGAGGGCATGAACCAGTGGAAATCCGGGCATGCCGTGCCGACCAAGGCGCGCACGCTCAAGGAGGCGATGGACGGCGCCGACGTGATCTTCGGCCTCTCGGCGAAGGGCGCGGTCGATCAGGCGATGGTCAAGGGCATGGCGGACCGGCCGATCATCTTCGCGATGGCCAACCCGGATCCAGAGATCACGCCGCAGGACGCCAAGGCGGTGCGGCCCGATGCGATCGTCGCGACCGGCCGCTCGGATTTTCCCAACCAGGTGAACAATGTCCTGGGCTTTCCCTACATCTTCCGCGGCGCCCTCGATGTGCGCGCCTCGACGATCAACGAGGCGATGAAGATCGCCGCTGCCGAGGCGCTGGCCAAGCTGGCGCGCGAGGACGTGCCCGATGAGCTCGATGCGGCCTATTCGGGGCGTCGCCTGCGCTATGGCCCGGAATACATCATTCCAGTGCCTTTCGATCCGCGGCTGATCTCGGTCATCCCCGGCGCGGTCGCGGAAGCGGCGATGAAGAGCGGCGTCGCGCGCAAGCCGATCGCCGACATGAAGAATTACCGCCGTTCGCTGTCGTCGCGCCGCGATCCCACCGCGGCGATGCTCGACCTGATCTTCGAGGAGTTGCGGACATCGCCGTCGCGTCGCGTCGTCTTCGCCGAAGGCGAGGAGGAGCGCGTGATCCGCGCGGCCGTGCAGTTTCAGACCAATGGCTATGGCAAGGCGGTGCTGATCGGCCGGTCGGAGCGTATCGCCACGACGATGAAGGCGGTCGGGCTGGAAGGCGCGGAGAAGCTGGAGATCCACAACGCGCGCATCAGCGTCAAGAACAAGGACTACACGGATTTCCTCTACACAAGGCTGCAGCGCGAGGGCTATCTCCGGCGCGACTGCCAGCGTCTGGTGAACCAGGACCGCAATGTCTTCGCCGCGCTGATGGTCGTCTGCGGCGACGCCGACGCGCTGATCACCGGCACGACGCGCGCCTATCACCAGGCGCTCAACGACATCCGGCTGGTGATCCCCGGCGAGGCGAACAAGCGCGTGATGGGGCTGACGATCGTCGTCACCAAGACCAGCACCGTATTCATGGCCGATACCACCGTGCATGAGCTGCCCGGCCCGAAGGAGACGGCGGAGATCGCCATCCAGGCCGCGGCCAAGGCGCGGGCGATGGGGCATGAGCCGAGAGTCGCGCTGCTCTCGTACTCGAATTTCGGCAAACCGATGCGCGAGAAGATGCTGCCCGTGCGCGATGCGGTCACCGAGCTCGACGCGCACAAGGTCGATTTCGAATACGAGGGCGACATCTCGGCCGAAGTTGCGCTAGATATCGGGTTGATGAAGACGCTCTATCCGTTCTCGCGGCTCACCGGGCCGGCCAATGTGCTGGTCATGCCCGGGCTGCATTCGGCGAACATCTCGAGCCAGCTGCTGCAGAAGCTCGGCGGCGGCACCGTGATCGGGCCGCTTCTGATCGGATTGTCGCATCCCGCGCAGATCGTGCCGGTCGGGGCGACCGTGGGCGAGATCGTCAACATGGCCGCCCTCGCGGCCGCGGACATCCGCGCCGGCGCGCGCGGCTGATCGCGGCGGGCGGGGCGAGGCGGGATTTGTGGACGAGGTTCTTCTCGTCCTGCTCGGCGCGGGCGCCGTGCTCCTGCTGCCCACGCTCGCCGTCATCGGTTTCGTGCGCAGCGGCAGGGCGCGCGCGGAGATCGTCGCCCTAACCAGCCGGGTCGTCGCGCTCGAGGCGCTGGTCGCGGGCCAGCCGATCGCGTCCACCCCGCCGATTCCGCAGCCACCGCTCGAGCGCGACGTTGCGGCGCTGCTCGTCGAAGCGCCGGCGCCCGAACAGCCGCCGGCCGCAGAGCCGCCAGCGATCGACGCCGTGCCGATTGCCGCCGCAAGCACGCCGAAGCAGAGCTTGGAGGAGCGCATCGCCGGGCGCTGGTCGGTGTGGCTCGGCGGCGGGACGATTGCGCTCGCGGCCGTGTTCCTGGTGCGCTACTCGATCGAGGAGGGGCTGCTCGGCCCGGCAGCGCGCATCCTCATCGGGCTCGCATTCGGGCTGGCGTTGATCGCGGTGTCGGTATGGCTGCGGCGGCAGGTCGACGGCGGGGCGCCGGCAGGCTGGCTGGGCAAGCTCGGCGCGCCGCCACCGATGATTCCCCCGGCGATCGCCTCGGCCGGCGTGGTCGCGCTTTTCGCCAGCACGTTCTCCGCCTTCGCCGTGCACGATCTCATCGCGCCCGTCACCGCCTTCGCGGCCTTGGCGACGATCTCGGCGGCCGCTATGGCGCTCGCGTTGCTGCACGGGCCGATGGTGGCGCTGCTCGGACAGGCGGCAGCCTTCGCCGTGCCGGCGCTCGTCGACACCGGCGGCGGCTCGGCGCCGCCGCTGTTCACCTATGTCCTGGCCGTCGCCGGCGGATGCATGGCGCTGGCGCGCTATCGCGGCTGGCGCTGGAGCGCCTGGACGGCGCTCGCCGGATCGATGTTCTGGCTCGGGCTGTGGATCGTGGTCATGTGGAAGCCGGCGGACGGGTTCTGGCTCGCGATCTTTCTGGTGCTGCTCGCCGCGATGCATCTCGGCCCGGCGATCGCGCCGCTCGCGGATGCCGTGGCGCGCCGTGAACCCTTGCTGACGCGCGATTTCATTCCCGACCTCTCGTTGCTGATCGTGACGATCGCGCTGTTCGGCGTGATCCGCATGGCCGACTACGCGACCGCGCCGCTGGTGGCGCTGGCGCTCGTCTTCGGGCTGGTCGCGGTCGATGGACGCTGGCGCGAAAGACTCGATCATGTGCCCGGCGGCGTCGCGCTCGTCGTCATCGCCGCGATGGCTGTTTGGCATGTGCCGCTCATCGTCGAACCGGCGTTGCAGACGGAGAGCCTGTTTCCGGGCGACGTGCTCACGCCTTCCGCCTGGCGTTTTCTCGGGTGGTGCGCCGGCTTGGGCGCCATCGCCCTCGCGGCGGCTTCTGGTCTGCTGTGGGGCGCTTCGCGTCCGTGGCGCTGGGCCGCGCTCGGTGTCGTGACGCCGCTCGCGCTCTTCGCCATCGGCTATTGGCGAGTCGAAGATTTCACGACGTCCATGCCCTGGGCGGCGGGCGCGCTCGGGCTCGGCTTCGCCTTCGTCGCTCTCGCCAGCATGGCCGCACGTCATCGCGACGTCGAGGGCATGGCGCTCGCGCTCGGTGTTCTTGCGATCGGTGTGACGGCGAGTGTGAGTTTCGGTTTCACGACGCTGCTGCGCGCTGGCTGGCTCAGCGTGGCCCTGGCGCTGCAATTGCCGGTTCTGGCCTGGATCGCGGCGCGGCTGAGCGTGCCGGAGCTGCGCTGGGCGGCCGGCATGCTCGGCGGCGTCATCATCCTGCGTCTGGTCCTGAACCCTTGGGTCTTCGACTACGATCTCGGGACGACGCCGATCTTCAATGGCCTGCTCTATGTCTACGGCGTACCGGCGCTGGCGTGCCTCGCGGCCGCATATATGTTCGCGCGCGAGGGTCGCGACTGGGTCGTGCTCGTCCTCGAAGTCGGCGTGCTCGCGTTCGGGACTTTCCTCGTCACGGCCGAGATCCGACATTGGAACGGCGGCGGCAATCTCGATGGCGATCCCAACGGGTTGCTCGAACTGGCCCTGCATGCGGCCGCTTGGCTCGCGATCTCCCTGGCGCTCTACGAGCGGGCGCCGCAGCTCGACACGCCGGTCGTGCGCTGGGGCTGGAAAATCCTCGGCGCGCTCGGTGCGTTCGCGGCGATCTGCGGCTCGCTGATCATCGGGAACCCGTTGGACTCGCGCGAATCCGTCGGCGCCTGGCCGCTGTTCAACATGCTCGGGCTCGCCTATCTCGTGCCGGCCCTGCTCGCTGGCCGCTTCGCCATGACGGCGACCGGCCGCGGGCACGCGCGATTGGCGAGCATTGTGGGCGGCGCGGCGCTGGTCTTCGGCTTCGTCTATCTCAGTCTCGAGGTCACGCGCGCTTTCCGCGGTTCGGTGCTCTCGGCGGCCGATCTCAGCGATGGCGAGATGTACACGTATTCGGCCGTGTGGCTGCTCTACGGAATCGGACTGCTCGTACTCGGCTTGTGGCTCGGCCTCGCCAGCCTGCGCTACGCGGCCCTGGCGATGGTCGGGCTGACGATCCTCAAAGTGTTCCTCTACGACATGGCGGCCCTGGCGGGCGTGCTGCGGGTGCTGTCATTCCTCGGGCTCGGCCTGTCGCTGCTGGGACTCGCCTGGGTCTATCAGCGCTTCGTGCTGGGCGCCGTGCGCAAGAGCGTCGCCAGTTCCCCTTGACGCGGCCGGCGCGGCGCGGCCTTGATCGGCGCGCATTTCATGATGTTCGCGACACGCATTCCATCCTTCTGGCCGATCGGTCTCGGCCTTGCCGCGATCTGGGCATCGCTGCTCGTCCTGCTGTGGCGGCTGGACTCGGTGACCGGCCTGGGCGGCATCGTGCTCGCAATCGCCAGTTTCCTCCTGATCGTCGCGCTCCGCGCGGCTTGGACGATGGTCGGCGCGCGCGAGCGCCGGCAAGGCGCGGAAGTCGAACGTGAAGGCGCGCGCCGGATCCGCGACGCCGTCAACGAATCGGCCGCCGCCGCCGCGGCGCTCGATTCGCTGCCCGACGCCATCCTCGAGATCGACGAGGCGCAGCGCGTGGTCGGCACGAACGCGGCGGCGCGCGCGCGACTCGGCGCCCGCGACGGCGTTGCGGTCCTCGACGTGATCCGCGATCCCGAAATTCTCGCCGCGATCGAGGACTCGCTCGGCGGCCGCGAGACTGTGCCCGTGCCCTTCGCGCTGCCGGGACAGGTGGAGTTCCATTACGAGGCGCGGATCATCCGGCCGGTGCTGGCGCGCGACGCGCGGCCGCGCGTGCTGGTCGTCTTTCACGACGTGACCGCGCTGCGCCGCATGGACGCGCTGCGTGTCGATTTCGTCGCGAATGTGAGTCACGAGCTGCGCACGCCGCTCGCCGCGCTGCTCGGCTTCGTCGAGACGCTGCAGGGCCCGGCGCGCGACGACGCGTTGGCGCGCGAACGTTTCCTCGAGATCATGCGTGGCGAGGCGCAGCGCATGAGCCGGCTGGTCAATGATCTCCTCTCGCTGTCCCGGATCGAGGCGATGGAACATGCGCGGCCGACCGATCGGGTGGACCTCGGCGCCGTGATCGCGCGCGTGGTCGATGCGCTGTCGATGCCGGCGCGCGAGAAGCACATGCGTCTGGTGGTCGAACTGGCACCCCACCTGCCGGCGGTGACCGGCGATGGCGATCAGCTGCAGCAGCTGTTCCAGAACCTGATCGACAACGCGATCAAGTATGGCCGCGCCCAGAGCGAGGTGCGGATCACGGCCCAGGTTCCGGACGAGGCCAAGCCGGCGCAAGTCGCGGTCGCGGTGGCCGACGAGGGGGAGGGGATCGCGCGCAGCCATCTCTCCCGGCTGACCGAGCGGTTCTACCGTGTGGATGCAGGGAGATCGCGCCGGCTCGGGGGGACCGGGCTGGGGCTGGCGATCGTCAAACACATCATCAATCGCCATCGCGGGACGCTCGCGATCGACAGCGAGCTCGGGCGCGGCTCCGTCTTCACGGTGACTCTCCCTGCGGCGTAATTTCGCGGCGCGCTGTCATGCTGCTGCAACATTGATGACGCATAAGCTTCCGGCGCGATGGCTTAGCTCTCGCGCCTCGGGACGCCCCCGTCCCGCATCAGCCATGGAGGCAGCCTTGATACGTCGCAAACTCCTTCTCGCCACTGTCGCCCTCGGCGCGCTCGCCGCGCTGCCTGTCACCAATGCCGGCGCCCAGGGTCTCGACCCCCGTCTTCCCGAGTACAAGCAGATGGGCGGCGTCTCGGGCAGCCTGAAATCGATCGGCTCCGACACCCTCAACAATCTGATGACGCTGTGGGCCGAGGGTTTCCGCGCGCGCTACCCCAACGTCCAGATCGAGATCGAAGGCAAAGGCTCGTCCACCGCCCCGCCGGCGATGGTCGCGGGCACGGCGCAGTTCGGCCCGATGTCCCGCCCGATGAAGGGGCAGGAGATCGACGCCTTCGAAAAGAAATTCGGCTACAAGCCCTTCGCCATCCGCACTGCGGTCGATGCGCTCGCGGTCTACGTGCACAAGGACAACCCGATCCAGTGCCTGACGCTGCAGCAGGTCGACGCGATCTTCTCGAAGACGCGCCGCGGCGGCCTTACCGGTGAAATCGCGACCTGGGGTCAGGTCGGCCTGACAGGTGATTGGGCGGGCAAGCCGATCTCGCTCTACGGCCGCAACTCGGCGTCGGGCACCTACGGGTTCTTCAAGGAAGTCGCGCTGTTCAACGGCGACTACAAGGATTCGGTGAAGGAACAGCCCGGATCCTCGACCGTCGTGCAGGGTGTGGCTTCCGACAAGTTCGGCATCGGCTATTCGGGCATCGGCTACAAGACGGCCGATGTGCGCGCCGTGCCCCTCGCCACCAAGCCTGGCGAAAAATGCTACGAGGCGTCGGCTGAGAATACGTACTCTGGCGATTTCCCGATCTCGCGCTTCCTCTACGTCTACATGAACAAGAACCCGAACCAGCCGCTCGATCCGGTGCGTGGCGAATTCGTGCGCTTCGTACTCTCCAAGCAGGGCCAGGAGGCGACGCTCAAGGACGGCTATTTCCCGATGACGGCCGAGATCGCCGCCGAGGACCTCAAGCTGCTGGGCCTCGCACCGGGATCCTGACCCAACGCGGCGACGATTGCGGACACCGATCGGCAGGGGAAGATGGCAAGCACGGCCAAGACTTCGGCGCGGTTCGAGCGCAAGCGAGAGACGCGCAAATCCGTCCTGATCATCGACAAGATCGCCGATTGGGTGATCCGCATCGGCGGCCTGATGGTCATCGTCGCCGTGTTCGGCATCATGGCCTTCCTGGTCGCAGTCGTCGTCCCGCTCTTCACCGGCGGGCGCGTGATCAGCAGCACCGACAAGCAACTCGAGATCGGTGATGCCCCGATCCTTGGCGCGAGCGTGGACGATTACCACACTCTCGCCGCCAAGATCGGCGCCGACGGCAAGCTCGAGATCTTCCACATCGCGACCGGCCGCCGGCTCCAGGGACCGGTGCTGGATTTCGGCGGGCGACGCGTCACCGCTTTCGAAAGCACATTCGACTGGCGCGATGTCGCCTTCGGCCTCGACAATGGCAGCGTGCGCTTCGGCACCGTGGTGATCGCCGGGCAGGTCATCACGGCGCAGCAGCTGCCGGCTGGCCTGCAGCGCCTCGATGCGCGCGATCAGACCGATGGCACGGCGGTGTACTCCACGATCCCCGGCAACCAGTTCCGCAAGATCGGCGTGACCACCACGCTCGCGCCGCCGCAGGCGGTTGCTCCGGAAGGCGTCGCGATCACAGCCATTGATTATCACCTCGGCGGCACGGCCGAACGGCCGACCAAGACATTCGTCTCTCTCGATGCGAATGGCGTGGTTCGTCTCAGCCGCGCGGAGTCGCGCGTCAACATCATGACGCGCCAGGTGCGCACGACGCTGACGACGAGTGAGATGCCGATGCTGCCGCAGGGCGCCGTCGCCAAGAAGGCGGTCACGACCGACAAGGGCGATCAGGTCTATGTCGCGGCAGAGAGCGGCGCCATTTATCGTTTCGACACGCGCGACTTCGGCAAGCCGATGCTGGCGGAGACCGCCGAGCTGCTGCCTCCCGGCGCCAAGCTGACCGTGTTCGGCTTCCTGCTCGGCGAGCAATCCCTGGTGATCGGCGGCAGCGACGGCACGGTCGACATCTATTTTCGGCTCGAGCGGGCGAATGCCGGGACGACCGACGGGTTCAAGCTCGTGCGCGCGCATCGCATGGAGCCGCATCGCGGCGCCGTCGTCGCCTTTTCCGCGAGCCAGCGCGGCAAGCTCTTCGTGACCGCGGATGCGGGCGGCGAGATCTGGCTGCGGCATTCGACGAGCGAGCAGACGATGCTCAAGCTCACCAAGACCGCGGGTGCCGAGAGCTACCGCGCGGTGCTGCTCAGCCCGCGCGAGGATGGCGTGCTCGCCATCGATGGTCGCGGCAAGGCGAGCTTCTGGGAGATCGCCGTTCCCCATCCCGAGACGACGCTGGGCACGATCTTCGGCAAGACCTGGTACGAGGGCTACGATTCGCCCACCTACACGTGGCAATCCTCGGCGGGGACGGACAGTTTCGAACCCAAGCTCTCGCTCGTGCCGCTGATCTTCGGCACGATCAAGGCGACGTTCTATGCGCTGCTCTTCGCCGTGCCCGTCGCCCTGCTCGCCGCGATCTACACGGCCGAGTTCGTTCATCCCTCCGTGCGGGCGACGGTCAAGCCGATCATGGAGATGATGGCGTCGCTGCCGTCCGTCGTGCTCGGCTTCATCGCCGCGCTGATCCTGGCGCCGATCGTGGAGACCTGGATCTCCTCGGTTCTCATGATCTTCGTGGCGCTGCCGCTGGCGCTGCTGGTGGCGGCGCATCTCTGGCAATTGCTGCCGATCGACACCGCCGTGCGGCTGCAGGGCGTGCCGCGTTTTGCGGCGATGTTCGTCGTGCTGATGCTGACGCTCTGGCTCTGCGTGGCGCTCGGCCCGGCGTTCGAGACGGCCTTCTTCGCGGGCGATCTCAAGGCCTGGGCGAATGGCAGCATCGGAACCGGCTTCGGATTCCTGTTTCTCGTCGCGATGCCGCTCAGCTACCTCGCGGTCTTCGCGCTCACGCGTCGGTTCGCCGGTGGCTGGATCCTCGATCAAGGACGCGCATTGCGCGGGGCGCGCGCCGGCGCCTTCGACACATTGCGCTGGGTCGTCAGCCTCGCCGCCGCCGCAGTGCTGAGCGCCGGGCTCGCGGGGCTGCTGACCTCCATCGGCTACGATCCGCGCGGCGGTGTCGTCGGCACCTATGTCCAGCGCAACACGCTGGTCGTCGGCTTCGCGATGGGCTTCGCGGTGATCCCGATCATCTACACGATCGCCGAGGATGCGCTTTCCGCGGTGCCGGAGCATCTGCGCGCCGCCTCCCTCGCGTGCGGTGCGACGCCGTGGCAAACCGCGACGCGGGTGATCCTTCCGACCGCCATCAGTGGCGTCTTCGCGGCGATCATGATCGGCATGGGCCGCGCGGTGGGTGAGACCATGATCGTGGTCATGGCCGCCGGCAATACGCCGATCCTCGAATGGAACGTCTTCAACGGCCTGCGCGCGCTCTCGGCGAACATCGCCGTCGAACTGCCCGAGGCGGTGCGCGACAGCACGCTCTACCGCATGCTGTTCCTCGCCGCGTTGACCCTGTTCGTGATGACTTTCGTGGTCAACACCGTGGCCGAGATCATCCGACAGCGCTTCCGTAAACGCGCCGTGCAGCTCTGATCGGCCAGGGGAACACGTGATGCCCGCCACGATCGAAGAAGCCGCCTTGCACACGCGCCGCATCGTCGCCAAGCCGATGCCGCGCGTGACGGACCTCAGCGCGCGCGGCGAGCCTATGACCTGGCTGCTCGGCGGCGCCCTGGCGCTGGGCTGCACGATGATCATCGGCTTCCTCATGCTGGTGTTCTGGAACGGCATCGTCACGTTCTGGCCGAAGCAGGTGCCGGTGGTCACGTTGACGGACGGCCAGGTCGTCGCCGGCGAAGCCTTTCGCACCGAGGAGTATCGCCTCGGCGCGGAACAGCTGAAGGATTTGCCCGCGGAGATTCGTACGCGCATCGCCGCGGCGTCGGGTTTCGCGAGCCGTACGCTGTACCGCACGGGCAATTACGACATCTACAACGAGGATTTCCGTTGGGTCTCGGACTTCCAGGTGGCGAAGACCGAGGCGCCGCGCGACATCTTCTTCTTCGAGCGTCTGGAATGGGGCGCGTTCGTCGGGCGGATCACATCGGTCGATCTCGCCGGCACTGCGTTGAGCGGCGGCGACGACGATCGCCTGTCGCGTGCGCATATCCAGGCACGCGCGCGCTTGCAGCGGATCCGCCAGATCGAGCATGACGAGATCGGCGCCGCGAACTACGCGGTGGAACAGGATCGCCTGCGTGTGCGTCGCGCGGTGCTTTCCTACGGCGAGGCGGCGCCGGAGGTCGCGGCGGTCCGCGCCGAGGTCGAAAAGCGCGCCGCCGGATTCAAGCGCGACTACGACGCGCTCGCCGCCGAGGCGCAGCGTCTGAAGGCCGATGACGAGCGCTACAGGATCACGCTCGCTGAAATCGGCGGGCGCGAGAAGACGCTGAAGCTCTCCGATCTCGTGCGCTTCTACCCCGCCAACGCGCTCGGCATATTCGACAAGCTCGCGATCTATCTCTCGCGTTGGGGCGAGTTCCTGACCGACGCACCGCGCGAGGCGAATACCGAGGGCGGCGTGCTGCCGGCGATCTTCGGCACCGCGGCGATGACGCTGCTGATGGTGATCGTGGTGGCGCCGTTCGGAATCATCACGGCGCTTTACCTGCGCGAATACGCCAAGCAGGGGCGCCTGGTTTCGATCGTCCGGATCAGCGTCAACAATCTCGCCGGCGTGCCGTCGATCGTCTACGGCGTCTTCGGCCTGGGCTTCTTCGCCTATATCCTCGGCGGCTCGATCGATCAGATCTTCTTTTCCGAGCGGCTGCCGGGTCCGACCTTCGGCACCGGCGGCCTGCTCTGGGCTTCGCTCACCCTCGCGCTGCTCACCGTGCCTGTCGTCATTGTGGCGACCGAGGAAGCGCTCGCCGCCGTGCCGCGGTCCATGCGAGAAGGCTCGCTCGCCTGTGGTGCCTCGAAATGGCAGACGATCCGCTACATCGTTCTGCCGCGGGCGATGCCCGGAATCATGACCGGTCTCATCCTCGCGATGGCGCGCGGCGCCGGCGAGGTGGCGCCGCTGATGCTGGTCGGTGTCGTGAAGCTGGCGCCCGAGCTGCCGATCGACGGTTTCTTCCCCTATGTCCATCTCGAGCGCAGCTTCATGCATCTCGGCTTCCACATCTTCGATGTCGGGTTCCAGTCACGCAACTCCGAAGCCGGCAAGCCGATGGTGTTCGTCACCACGCTGCTGCTGATCGCGCTGATCGCCGGCATGAACGCCACGGCGATCGTCGTGCGCAACCGGCTCAAGCGCAAATTCGTCGGCAGTCAGTTCTAGGAGCGCATGAAATGGCCACAGCCCTGAAACGCAATCCGACCGACGCGACGCAGGATGCGACCGTCTATCACGTCAAGCCGGGCGAGGACGGCGTCAACTTCTCGGTCTCCGATTTCGATCTCTGGTACGGCGCCAAGCAAGCGTTGTTCGATATCGCGATGGACGTCCAGAAGGGAGTCGTCACGTCGCTGATCGGCCCCTCGGGTTGTGGCAAGTCGACGCTGCTGCGCTGCATGAACCGCATGAACGATCTGATCGACGGCTTGCGCATCAAAGGGTCGATGAAGCTCGACGGCGCCGACATCTACGCGCCCGGCGTCGACGTCATCGCGCTGCGCAAGCGCATGGGCATGGTGTTCCAGAAGCCCAATCCCTTCCCGATGTCGATCTACGAGAACATCGTCTATCCCCTGCGCATCGACGGCTTGCGCGACAAGGCGCTGCTCGACGAGGCCTGCGAGACCGCCCTCAAGGGCGCTGCCGTGTGGAACGAAGCCAAGGATCGCCTCAACGAGAGCGCGCTCGGTCTTTCCGGCGGTCAGCAGCAGCGGCTGTGCATCGCGCGCGCCATCGCGGCGAATCCCGAGGTGCTGTTGATGGACGAGCCCTGCTCCGCGCTCGATCCGATCGCGACGGCGAAGATCGAGGAACTGATCGACGAGCTCAAGGGGCGCTACACGATCATCATCGTCACGCATTCGATGCAGCAGGCGGCGCGCGTTTCGAACAACACCGCGTTCATGTATCTCGGCCGGCTGGTGGAATACGGCGCGACCGACACGGTCTTCACCAACCCGAAGCTCGAACGCACGCAGGACTACATCACCGGTCGCTTCGGCTGATCGGACAAGCGAGGAGACGGACATGGCGGCGCAGCACTCGGTCAAATCCTTCGACGAGCAGCTTCACAAACTGCGCGACTCGCTGGTGCGCATGGGCGGGATGGTGGAGTCGCAGATCGCGTCGGCGATCCAGGCGCTGGTGCGGCGCGATCCCGACCTCGCCCTCGCCACGGTCGAGGGCGATGCCCGCGTCGACGAGATGGAGCGCATCATCGACGCGCTGGCGGTGCAGATGCTCGCGCTGCGTCAGCCCGTGGCTACCGATCTGCGTCTGATCGTGAGTTCGATCCGCATCGCCGCGGATCTCGAGCGCATGGCCGACTACGCCAAGAACGTCGCCAAGCGCTCGATCGCATTGGCGCAGATGACGCCGGTCCAGCCGGCACTGGCGATTCCGCGCATGGGCAGGACGGTGCAGGAGATGGTGAAGGACGTGCTCGACGCCTTCGTGCATCGCAATGTGGAGAAGGCCGTGGCGGTGTGGAATCGCGACGAAGAGATCGACGCCATGCACTCCTCGCTGTTCCGCGAACTCATCACCTACATGATGGAAGATCCGCGCAACATCACACCGTCGACCCATCTGCTGTTCATCGCCAAGAACCTCGAGCGGATCGGCGATCACGCGACGAACATCGCCGAGATGATCCATTATCAGGTCACCGGCAAGCCGCTCACCGACGCAAGGCCGAAAGGCGACGAAGCGAGCCTCGCCGTGTTCGCACCCGACAAGAAGGTGGAAAGCCCGTGAAGCCACACATCCTGGTCATCGAAGACGAAGCCTCGCTCGTCGAGCTGCTGCGCTACAACCTCGAGAAGGAAGGCTATCGCGTCTCCGCCGCCAATGACGGCGAGGAGGGGCTGGCGATGCTCAACGAGCACAAGCCCGATCTGCTCGTGCTCGACTGGATGTTGCCGCATGTCTCGGGAATCGAGATCTGCCGCCAGATCAGGCGCAAATCGGAGCTGCGCGATCTGCCCGTGATCATGCTGACCGCGCGCGGCGAGGAAGCCGATCGCGTGCGCGGCCTCGAAGTCGGGGCGGATGATTACGTGACCAAGCCGTTCAGTCCGTCGGAGCTGATCGCCCGCATCCGCGCGGTGATGCGCCGCGCACGGCCGAGTGCCGCCGACGAGATGCTCACCTACAGCGGGATCGTGATGGATCTCGCCTCGCACCGCGTGCTGCGCAATGGCCGGCACATCCATCTCGGGCCGACCGAGTTCCGGCTGATGCGGTTCTTCCTGGAGCGCCCCGGCCGGGTGTTCTCGCGCGAGCAGCTGCTCGACGGCGTCTGGGGTCGCGATCTCTATGTCGAGCCGCGCACGGTCGACGTCCATATCCGCCGCCTGCGCAAGGCGATCAACGGCGACACCGAGCGCGACCTGATCCGCACCGTGCGCTCCGCCGGCTACGCCCTCGACGACCAGCCCAACGGAAGCGCGTGAACATCGTCACGGAAGTGCAATAGGATCCGAACCCGCCGGCGTACGCTCGCATGCCGGCATTGCGGGTGGATCCGATGACGATCGACAGCGACGATTTGCCCTATTCACCCGATGTCGGGGTCAACGAGTCGACCCAGCCGGGCATTCAGACGATCATCTCGCGCCGGCTGCTCCTGACCGGTGCCGCGGCGGGTGCCGTCGCTGCGCAAGTCACACCGGCGCAAGGCGCCGGCGGCTCCACGCTCAAATTCAAAGATGTGGCCCACGGCAACGACGCGATGCATCACGTCGCCGATGGCTATCGCGCCGATGTGCTGATCCGCTGGGGCGACCCGCTGATGAAGGACTCGCCCGAATTCGTGCCGGGCAAGGTCGATGCGGCCGCGCAGGAAAAGCAATTCGGCTACAACAACGACTTCCTCGCCTTCATGCCGCTGCCCTATGGCTCGCGCAATTCGACGCATGGCCTGCTCGGCGTGAACCACGAATACACCAACGGCGAGCTGATGTTTCCCGGCATCACCACCGAGCGCGGCAGCGGCATCAAGGGGCTGACCAAGGAACACGTCGAGCACGAGATGAGCGCGTTCGGCCTCGCGGTGGTCGAGGTGCGCAAGACCAATGGCGCCTGGCGCTATGTGAAGGACAGCACCTACAACCGCCGCCTCACCATGCGCACGACGCCGTTCCGCATCGCGGGGCCGGCTGCCGGCCATGCCCGGATGAAGACGAGCGCGGACCCGACAGGCATGCGCGTCATCGGCACGATCAACAATTGCGCCGGCGGCTGGACGCCGTGGGGCACCGTCTTGTCGGGAGAGGAAGGCTTCAACAGCCATTTCCGCGGCAAACGCGAGCAGAACGCCGAGACCCGGAACTTCGCGCGCTACGGCGTGCCCGGCACGCGCTCCTGGGGCGTGCATGTCGACCGCTTCGACATCAACAAGGAGCTCAACGAGCCCAACCGCTTCGGCTGGGTCGTCGAATACGATCCCTATGATCCGAAATCGACGCCGGTGAAGCGCACCGCCGTCGGGCGCGTGAAGCACGAAGGCGCCATGACGACGGTCTCGGCCGATGGCCGTGTCGCGCTCTACACCGGCGACGATGAGCGCTTCGAGTACGTCTACAAATTCGTGACCACGGGCAAGTTCGATCCGAAGCGGCGCGAGTCGAACATGAACCTGCTCGACGAGGGCACGCTCCATGTCGCGCGGTTCAGCGAGGACGGCACGGTGAGCTGGCTGCCGCTGGTGCAGGGCCAGGGCCCGCTCAACGCCGGCAACGGATTCAACAGCCAAGCGGATGTCGTGATCGAGGCGCGCCGCGCCGCCGATCTGCTCGGCGCGACGCCGATGGACCGCCCCGAAGGCATCGCGATCAATCCGCGCAACGGAAAGGTCTATGTCGTGCTCACCTACAACGAGCGTCGCAAGGGCAAGGACGACGCCAATGCACGGGAGCGCGCCAATGCGGCGAACCCGCGCGCCGGGAACAAATGGGGCCACATCATCGAGATCTCGCCACCGGCCGCATCGAACGGCAAGGCCGACCACGCGGCGTTGATCAGCCGCTGGGGTTTCCTCATCGTTGCCGGCAATCCCAAGGATCCGAAGACCGGCGCGCAGTTCCATCCTGCTACATCGGAGAATGGCTGGTTCCAGGCGCCCGACAACATCGTCTTCGATCCCAAGGGCCGCGCCTGGATCGCCACCGATGGCATGGACAATTTCGGCAACAACATGGCCGATGGCATCTATGGGGCCGATACGACCGGACCGGGCCGTGCGCTGTCCAAGCATCTCTTCCGCGCGCCTGATGGCGCGGAGATGTGCGGGCCGGCCTTCACGCCGGACGGCAGGACGTTGTTCGTCGCGGTGCAGCATCCCGGAGAAGGCGAGAACTCCCACTTCGAGAAGCCGAGCACGCGTTGGCCCGACTTCAAGCCCGGCGTACCGCCGCGGCCATCCGTGGTCGCGATCACCAAGCAGGACGGCGGCGAGATCGGCAGCTGAACACCAAGGGGAGACAGGACATGAACGACGACTCCAGCGAACCCGAGGATTTCGGCATCGACCGTCCGCGCGCGCGTGAATTCGACGACGTCGCCGCGAAGCGTTTTGGTCGACGTTTCCTGCTCGGCGCCGGCGCCGCCTTTGCCGGCAACGTCGCTTTGGATTCCGCCGAAGCGGCGCCACGAAAGGGCGGCTCCACGCTCGCCTTCCGCGAGGTGCCGCAGGTCCTGGATGAGACTCATCACGTCGCGAGCGGCTACCGCGCCGATGTGCTCGTGCGCTGGGGCGATGCGGTGGAGAAGGCGGCGCCCGCCTTCGATCCCGCGCGGCTCGATGGCGCGGCGCAGGCGAAGCAGTTCGGCTACAACTGCGATTTCGTCGCCTTCATGCCGCTGCCGCGCGGTTCGCGCAGCTCGTCGCATGGCCTGCTCTGCGTCAATCACGAGTACACCAATACCGAATTGATGTTCGCCGGCTTCAAGGAGCCCAACAACGGCGCGACCGGATTGACGCGTGCGCAGGCCGATGTCGACCAGGCGGCGCATGGGCTCAGCGTCGTCGAGATTCGCAAGAGCGGCGGGCGCTGGCGGGTCGTCGCGGACAGCGCGCTGAGCCGCCGGTTCACCGGCGGTGGCACCAATTTCCGTCTGTCCGGGCCCGTTGCCGGCCATGCGCGTCTCGAGACCACGGCGGATCCGAGTGGCACGCGCGTCATCGGCACGCTCAACAATTGCGCCGGCGGCGTGACGCCGTGGGGCACCGTGTTGTCGGGCGAGGAGAATTTCAACGGCTACTTCATCGGCGACGCGAACAAGACGCCGGAAGCGGCGAACCACAAGCGCTACGGCGTGTCGCCGTGGCAGAACGCCTCCTGGGGGCGGCACTTCCCGCGCTTCGATGTCGAGAAGGAGCCCAACGAGCCCAACCGCTTCGGCTGGATCGTCGAATACGATCCCTATGATCCGAAATCGACGCCGGTGAAGCGCACGGCGCTCGGCCGCTTCAAGCACGAGGGCGCGACTTGCGTCGTCAGCGCCGATGGTCGCGTGGCGGTCTACTCGGGCGACGACGAGCGCTTCGAGTATGTCTATCGCTTCCTCACGAAGGGCAAATACGATCCGGCCAATCGCGCGAAGAACCGCGATCTCCTCGACGAGGGTATTTTGTCGGTCGCACGCTTCGACGATGACGGCACCGTCGTGTGGCTGCCGCTCGTCTTCGGCCAGGGGCCACTGACGCCGGCGAACGGATTCAACAGCCAGGCCGAAATCCTGATCGAGGCGCGTCGCGCCGGTGATCTCCTCGGCGCCACGCCGATGGACCGACCGGAGGATGTCGAGCCCAACCCGCTCACGGGCCGCGTCTATGTCGTGATGACCTACAACGATCGCCGCAAGGCCGCCGGCGATCCGGATGCGCGCCAGCGCGCCCATGGCGCCAATCCCCGCGCGGGCAATCGCACCGGGCATATCGTCGAGATGATCCCGCCGGTGTCGCGCGCCAGCCGTCCGATGCACGATGCCGATCGCTTCCGTTGGGAGATCTTCCTGCAGGCCGGCAATCCCGCCGAGGCGGATAGCGGCACGCAATACGGGCCTGGCGTCACCGCCGACGGATGGCTGGCCGCACCCGACAACATCGCGTTCGATCCGCGCGGCCGGATCTGGATTGCGACCGATGGCATGCCGACCCAGGGCAAGCCCAGCTTTGCCGATGGCATCTGGGCGGCCGACACGGCGGGGCCCGGGCGAGCCGTGACGAAGCGCTTCTTCGCCACGCCGCGCGGCGCCGAGATGTGCGGTCCCGCCTTCACGCCCGATGGCCGCACCTTGTTCGTCGCCGTGCAGCATCCCGGCGAGGAGCGCGGCTCGACCTACGACACACCGTCCACGCGCTGGCCGGATTTCGCCCCGGGCGTCCCGCCGCGCCCTTCCGTCGTCGCGATCACCGAGGCCGGCGGCGGCGAGATCGGCAGCTGACGGCGACATCGTGTCGTAACACGGACGTCACATCGGCGTTACGCCGGCGCTCTAGCAAGACGGCATGCGCCAATGCGCGCCCCCTTCTGACTTGCTGGAGAGCCTCATGCCGTTGGATCACGACGACCACAAGATCGATGCTTCAGAGAATATCGGCGTCAACCCCTCGACCGAGCCGGCGATCGGCGCGTTGATCGATCGCCGCTTGTCCCGTCGCGACGCGCTGAAGGCGATGGCCACGACCTCCGCACTCGCAGGCATCGGCGCGGTCGCGCTCACCAACGAGGCGCAAGCCGCGGGACCGTCGAGCCTGCGCTTTCGCGAACTCGCGCAGAGCTATGACGAGACGCATCACGTCGCCGACGGCTACGATGCGCGCGTGCTGATCCGGTGGGGCGATGCCGTCATCGGCGATGGCGCGCCCTTCGATCCCGCGAAGTTGAGCGCAGCCGGCCAGGCGACGCAGTTCGGCTACAATTGCGACTTCATCGGATTCCATCCGCTGCCGCAGGGCTCGACGAGTTCGACCGCCGGCCTGCTCTGCGTCAACCACGAGTACACGAACTCGAACCTCATGTTCGCCGGCCTCGGCACGAGTCGCACGGCGAGCCTTAAGGCCGACAAGGAGCAGTGCGCGATCGAGATCGAAGCGCACGGCATGTCCATCGTCGAGATCCGCAAGGACGGCGAAGCCTGGAAGCTGGCCGACGGCAGCCGCTTCGCGCGCCGGATCACCGGCACCACCCCGATGCTCTTCTCAGGCCCGGCGGCCGGACACGACAAGCTGAAGACCTCAGGTGATTCGACTGGGTTGCGCGTCCTGGGCATGCTCAACAACTGCGCCGGCGGCGAGACGCCGTGGGGCACGGTCCTGACCGCCGAGGAAAACTTCAACGGCTATTTCGGCGGCGACGCGGCGAAGCTGCCCGACGCCGCGCGGTACAAGCGCTACGGCGTGTCGAAGGAGAGCTGGTACGCCTGGGCGCAGCATATCGACCGCTTCAATGTCGAGAAGGAGCCCAACGAACCCAACCGCTTCGGCTGGATCGTCGAGATCGATCCGTACGATCCCACTGGGACGCCGGTGAAGCGCACCGCGCTCGGTCGGCTCAAGCATGAAGGCTGTCACCACGCATTGGCCAAGGACGGCCGCGTGGTCGTCTACACCGGCGATGACGAGCGCTTCGAGTATGTCTACAAATTCGTGACGTCCCGGCCGTGGAACGCGAATGATCGCGCCGCCAACCGCAATCTGCTCGATGACGGCACGCTCTACGTCGCGCAATTCGCCGACGATGGCGCGGTGAAGTGGATGGCGCTCGTGCATGGCCAGGGCCCGCTGACGGCGGAGAATGGCTTCGCGAGTCAGGCCGACATCCTGATCGAGACGCGTCGCGCCGCCGATCTTCTCAAGGCGACGCCGATGGACCGCCCCGAGGACGTCGAGGCCAATCCGAAGTCCGGACGCGTCTACGTCATCCTGACCAACAACACTCAACGCACGCCCGAGCAGGTCACCCGCGCCAATCCGCGCGCGCGCAATGCCCATGGCCATGTGATCGAGATCGGCAATGCCGGTGATGATCACGCATCGCTGGAGGGTCGCTGGAGCATCTTCCTCGCCGCCGGTCGCCCCGGCATCGATGCGGGAACCCAGTATCACCGCGCTGTTTCCGAGAATGGCTGGCTCTCCTGTCCCGACAACTGCGCCTTCGACGTCGAGGGCCGGATCTGGATCGCTACGGACGGCGCGCCGACCGCGGCTGGAATTGCGGATGGGCTTTACGCTGCCGACACGCAAGGCATGGGGCGGGCATTGCCGCGGTTGTTTTTCTCCGCGCCGGCGGGCGCGGAGGTCTGCGGGCCGAGCTTCACCCCCGACGGCGCGACACTCTTTCTCGCGATCCAGCATCCTGGTGAAGAAGCCGGCTCATCCTTCGAGACGCCCACGACGCGTTGGCCGGATTTTCAACCGAACATGCCGCCGCGGCCTTCGGTCATCGCGATCACCAAGAGGGGGGGTGGCGCAATCGGCAGTTGAACACTGCGCCGCGCCGTCAGCTCCGGGCGATCTCGCTCGGCAAGGGGGTGTGCCGTAAGGTGCGCCCCCTTCGCTTTTGGTGCTTGGCCGCGCGGCTTTACTGCCGTCGTGGTCAAGGCTGCGGCGTTGATTTGTGCGTTGAGAACCGGGCATACCGCACGCCCGGCCGCCGATCGAGGCGGCGAGGAGCCGATGGGATAAAATACGATGAGCGGCGGTCACGCACTTCACGAATCAGGCAACAAGAAGATAGCGATGATGATCGCCGTCCTCGCGCTTTGCCTTGCGATCTCCGAGACGCTGGGGAAGAGCGCGCAGACGACGACGATCCAGCAGAACATCGAGGCGTCCAATCTCTGGGCCTTCTTTCAGGCCAAGACGATCCGCGCGACTACGTTGCGAACGGCGGCGGAGGCGATGGAGACGACCTCTCCGGCCATCGCGGATCCAGAGCTGCGCAAGGCCGCCGCCGTGCGGGTCGATGGCTGGCGCAAGACCGCGGCGCGTTACGACTCCGAGCCGGAGACGCAGGAGGGACGCCAGGAGCTGATGGCGCGCGCGAAGAAGGCGGAGGGCAAGCGCGATACCGCTGCCGCCGCGCATCACCATTGCGAGATCGCTTCCGCGCTGTTCCAGATCGCCATCGTTCTCGCCTCGGCGGTCATCATTACGGGCATCGCGGCCTTGGGTTGGGGAGCGATCGCGCTGGGCGTGCTCGGTATCGGCTTCACCGGCATTGGCCTTTTTGCACCGCAAGCTATGCATCTCTTCTGATCCCAAGCTCGGCATCGGAGTCCTGGGTTCAACGCTCGCAATCGAGGACTACAGCCTGGGCGTGTAAGCCCATTGGACCGAATGCGAGCGAATCTCCCTCGGTTAGGTTGCACTCCTGCCGAGGAGGATCTCACCCGTGCCAGCCGACGCTATTGATACGCTTCATGTTCCTGCCGATACCCTGACACGCTTCGTCACGGCGATCTTCGCCAAGGCCGGGTGCTCTGCCGCGGAAAGCGCGCGCGTCTCGCGCTATCTCGTGGCCGCCAATCTCACCGGCCATGACAGTCACGGCGTGGTTCGCGTGCCCCGCTATGTCGACATGCTTCGCGATGGCGGCGTCTTCGCCGATCGCGCCATCCAGATCGGGTTCGAGAACGACTCGATGGCGGTGATCGATGGCTGCATGGGGCTCGGTCAGACCGTGGCGCCGCAGGCCGTGGCGGTGGGCATCAAGAAGGGTCTCGCGAGCGGCGCCGCCGTGATCGCGCTGCGCAATGCCGGCCATATCGGTCGCGTCGGCGATTGGGCGGAGATGGCGGCGGCGCAAGGCCTGATCTCGATCCATTTCGTCAACGCGCATGGCAGCGTGCTGGTCGCGCCCTTCGGCGGTACCGAGCGGCGCTTCTCGACGGCGCCGTTCAGCGTCGGTGTGCCGCGCGACGGCAAGCCGCCGGTGATTCTCGACTTCGCGACGTCCTATGTGGCCGAAGGCAAGATCCTGGTCGCGTCGACTGGCGGCAAGAAGGTCCCGCGCGAGGCGATGATCAAGCCCGATGGCGAATTCTCCGATGATCCGCGCACGCTCTATGGCGAGATCGATGGCACGCATGCGCGCGATCCGCGCGCCGGGCTCGGCGCCATCCGCGCCTTCGGCGAGCACAAGGGCTCGGGCCTCGCGCTGATGTGCGAGCTGCTCGGCGGCGCGCTGACCGGCAACGGCACGGCGGGACCGGTCGACAAGGAGCCCAATCACAAGGTCCGCCGCATGCGCAACGGCATGCTGTCCATTTATCTTTCACCGAAATTCTTCGGCTCGCCGGCGGAGTTCCAGGAAGCGGCTTCGGCCTATATCGACTTCGTCAAATCAGCGAAGCCTGCGACGCCGGGCGGCGAAATCCTCGTCCCCGGCGAACCGGAGCAGCGCCAGCGCGCCGAGCGCGGCGCCCATGGCGTGCCGATGCCGAAGACGACCTGGGACTCGATCCTCGCGACGGCCGCGAAGCTGGGCGTTGCGCCGCCGAATTCTTAGGGGACGAATCCTCTGGATTGCGCCACGCCGTTCCATGTCAGCCGCCGGAGTCCTTGAGGCCATAGTAAAAGCGGTCGACGGCACCGCTGACCTGCCCAAGCATCTCCGGGAATTCCTTCGCCAGATCGCGAAACGCCGCGAAGATCGATGCGACGGCGCGGAGGTCGAGCTCGCGCTGGATCGCGCCCAGGTTCCGCCGGATCCGGTCCGATAGCTTCTGACGGATGGCGCGCAGTTGTCCGTGCGTGACAATGCGGTTCTTGATCGCCTCATCCTTGTTCTGCAGATCCATGTTGTGCTGCACGAACACCTCGTGGAACGCGGTCAGATCCGATTGCAGCGCCGACTTCCAGGCCGCGTCGCGGGCGGACATCGCGATCGCGGACTCCGCCAGGAACGCGAGCGTCTTGGCCACTCTCAGGCATTGCTGCCGTTCGATCCCCTCGACCTCGCGCTTGGCCAAGTCCGCGAGCAGGGCGGGCAGCAGATCGCTGCGCAGCCGATTGACGCCCCAAAGCGCGGTGCCTCTGCTCGCACCCATCGGCTTGTCGGTCTCGGGCATCGCTCGCTCCTGAACATGTTTCGGGACGTACCCTCAGGATAACTTTCGCGAACGCCGGACGCCAAATCCCGCGAAAGCTATCCTGAGGCTACGTCCCCTTAATGTCGCGTCCCCGTATTGTCTTGATGCGGTGATGGTAGACGCCGATGACGCCTAACGTTTGACATGAGCCGCCCGTGGAGGCCGCAGGCCGGAGCGGGTCAGCTCGATGGAAGGTTTAGACCGCATTCGCTCTACGCATTGCGTGTGGCTGCAATGACGAGAGCCTGAATCTTCCCGGTGACTTGGCCCACACCAAAGCGCTGGCCGATAGCCGCAGCGGCGATATCCGTCGCCTCGCCCAAGATTGTGGCGTTGCGTGCCTCGATCTCGTTGCGTAGCGGTGTACCTTGGCAGTACGCGATGGCGACAGTCCGAGGCGAGTCGGCCCGACTCTGCGCAGTAACGGTGTCGAACACATTGGAGTCCGTGAAGCCGCCGTGAACGAGGGCGTTGGTGATCGCCAATTTGTCGTAGTAACCGTGCGGTAGCCTTGCCATGAATCGGGGAGGATCAGTGGGGAACAGGCTCGCCATGGCCTGAGTCACACACTCAGCGAACTCGTTGTCTTCTATTCGATCCCAGACGTTGAACAGGAAAGTCCCGCCTGGACGTAGAACCCGCCGGGCCTCAGCGAAGGCCGCTGCCTTGTCCGGAAAGAACATGGCACCGAACTGGCACACAACGGCATCGAAGATGTTATCGCCAAACGGAAGACTCATCGCATCCGCCTGTTGCCAAGTCACTGAACGGCTCGTACCGATGCTCATAGCGTGATCCAGCATCGGCTGGTTCAGGTCGGTCGCTACGATGGACACGTCGGCGGGCAACTGAGCCGCCATATAGCGCGTGACCACGCCAGTCCCTGCCGCGATCTCCAGGACAGCCGACGGCTGAATCGCGGTCAGACGGCTGATCAAGTCCTTCGCATATGGGTCGAAAATCAGAGGCACCAAGTACCGTTCATACAACTTCGCAATAGAGTCTGAGAAGACTCGATCGCCAGTGGAGGAGTTCATGATGGTCGACTCCGAAAGGTTTAGTTGTTGCGGTCTAACGCAATTTAGACATCAGCGCCGGTCCGTATGACACGGCCGTGTGATGTATAACATCGGATGGGTTACAACCTGAAAGTCAATGACCATCAGGGGGCTGGGTCCGTAGCCTGGACCAATGGACAGTCATAATAAAACCTCCAAATCTTGCAAGAAGCCGCTCGCCTCGAAACCGTTGCTGGACCAGCTGCGTGAGTGTCGTCGGTACATGCACTACAGCCTACGAACGGAGCAGGCCTATGTCCATTGGGTGAAGGCGTTCGTGCGTTGGCACGGACTGCGGCATCCCCGGGATATGGGGGCGGCGGATGTCGAGCGGTTCCTCACCCATCTCGCCAGCGAGCGCCGCGTTTTCTCGGCGACGCATCGCCAGGCCTTTTCGGCGCTGCTGTTCCTCTGTCGCGAGGTCTTGGACCTCGATCTGCCGTGGGAGAATGAGTTCACGCGGCCAGCGATTCGTGAAGCGGATCCCCGCCGTGCGCGCGGTCAACGAGGTGCGGCGGCTGCTCGGCGCGATGGAGAACGAGGGCGAGGCGGCACTTCTCGCCCGGTTGCTCTACGACACGGGCATGCGGTTGATGGAGGGCTTGCGTCTGCGCGTGAAGGATCTCTCCTTCGAGCGCGGCGTCATGGTCGTACGCGAGGGCAAGGGGGCGAGGGACGGCGTGGTCATACTGCTGCGCGCTGGCCGAGGAGTTGCGACTCCAATTGGAGAATTCGCGGCGACTCTGGACAGTGGATCGCGTGTCGGGACTTCCTGGCGTGGAAATACCCGACACCCTCGCGGTGAAGTATCCGAAGGCGGGCGAGAGCTGGGCTTGGCATTGGGTCTTCCCCTCGCCGACGCGGTCGGTCGCTCCGCGCCCCGGCATTCGCCGCCGGCATCACCTGTTCGAGCAACGCGTGCAGCGGGCCCTCAATCGCGCGGTCGAGCTGACCGCACTGGCGCGGCATGTCTCGGTGCATACGCTGCGGCATTCCTTCGCGACGCATCTGCTGCAATCCGGAACCGACATCCGCACGGTGCAGGAGCTGCTCGGCCACAGCGATGTCAGCACGACGATGATCTACACCCATTTGCTACGCATCTCCGGCGCCGGCGTGGCGAGTCCGCTCGATGCGCTGAGCGACGGCGCTGCGGTGGTGGCGGACTATCCGCAGCCTTTCAATTACCCACAAGTGCGCGCGGCAATCGGAGAGTCGCCCCATAGGTGATGTCGGCGAGCTTGGAGAGTCCACGCCAGAGGATTTTGTTTCCTGGAGGTCCATCGGAATTGCGAGCCA
>Ga0163144_10000514_pt1 | contig 89667 bp, 104 predicted proteins | sample OliLak19BULKMAT1_FD_123175 | JGI IMG/M metagenome (GOLD analysis project Ga0163144, IMG submission 123175) | Freshwater microbial mat bacterial communities from Lake Vanda, McMurdo Dry Valleys, Antarctica - Oligotrophic Lake LV.19.BULKMAT1 | ecosystem: Environmental > Aquatic > Freshwater >...
TCATCCCGATAAAGTCTCAATTCGTACTCTCGGCTCAGGTATCGACTTTCTCGGTTGGGTGCATTTTCTGGATCATCGAGTCCTCAGAGCAGTGACGAAGCGGCGGATGCTACGAAGAGTGCGGGAGACAAAGGAGAAAGAAGAAACGGTGGCTTCGTATCTCGGCATGCTTCGGTTTGGGAATGGGAAGGGGCTCACAAACGAGATTCTACGATTGACAGAGACCTCATAAACTGCTATACTGGTAGAGTAAAAGAAGCAAAAAAAGCGGGTGAAAGCCCGTTTTTCTTTTCTTTTTTTACCGTCCGACTACAAAAAAACGGGCGAAAACAAAATAAACATAAAAAGAAACGCGTACCAACGCTTTCCCCATTATTGGAACAGGTGTCCCTGTCCCACGCGGCTAGCACCACTCTGGTCCTGCCGCCCCAACCAACAATCCGCCCTCGACATAAACTGCGTGGGCGGTTCATTGTTTTTTTCTCCCTTATTTTGCCTCCCTTCGGCTTGAAAAAGCCATTGTTTCAGAGTATACTCGGTTTCATGGAAGTCTTTCGAATTCAGGGTGGAAAACAGCTCAGTGGTACGATTCCGGTCTATGGCCTGAAGAATGCCGCGACGCCAATCATTGCTGCAACCCTCCTTTCTAGGGAGCGTTCCGTGCTTGAAAATATGCCTCGGATTGAGGATGTTTTTCGGATGCTGGAAATTCTTGAAAGCATGGGAGCCATAGTCGAATGGATCGGAGAGCGAAGTGTGGCAATCACTCCCGGAATATTTGACCCCTCAAAAGCCGATCAAGTGAAGGTGAAACGTCTTCGTTCCTCTATCCTTCTTCTCGGTGCGCTTTCAGCCCGATTTGATCATTTTGAGCTTCGACAACCGGGGGGCTGTGTCATCGGCGCGCGACCGGTTGATACGCATCTCGAAGCGCTCAAGCGACTCGGTATCGATATCAAGGGGACGGAAAAGGGGTATAGTATCGATGCAACCAAACGTCGACCAGGGAAAGTAGTACTCCGTCAAATTTCTGTCACAGCGACGGAGAATGCCATGCTTCTCGCGGCACTTCTTCCGGGTCAAACAGTGATCAAGGTGGCAGCGTGTGAACCGCATGTGGTTGATCTGGCAAACTTTCTTCAAAAAATGGGTGTTGAGATACATGGTGCCGGAACGCATACCATTACCATTTGTGGGAAAGCTACGCTTGCTGGTGCGACCCATGCCATCATGCCGGACCATAATGAAGCAGCCACGTTTCTCTTTCTCGGAGTGATAACGGGAAGCGAACTGACGGTTGAAAATGCACGGGAAGACGATCTTGATATCGTCCTGGAGCGGTTGAGGGAATTTGGAGTCGAATTTACAATTACACCCCATTCGATTACGGTCCATCCGCCGGAAAAACTGAAGGCGACATTGGGTCAGATCGATACGCGAACCTATCCCGGTATTCCCACTGAAACGCAGTCCCTTTTTGGTACGCTGGCGACACAAGCCGAGGGAGAGACGCTCATTTTCGAGACTATGTTTGAAGGGCGGTTTAACTATGCTACGGAGCTCGAAAAAATGGGGGGAAAGCTGACCATTCTCAATCCGCATCAAATGCTCGTTCAAGGACCGACGCCGCTTCGGGGAACGGTTATCAAAAGCTTTGATCTCCGGGCCGGGGTCGCGCTTGTCATCGCTGCTTTGGCCGCGACCGGAGAAACAATCATTGAAGATGTCTACCAGGTTGACCGCGGCTATGAAAAAATTGAAAAGCGACTATCGGCTATCGGCGCCAGCATTATCCGCGAAACGATGTAAGTGTTATGAATTGGTTGATTCGGAAAATCGGCATTGATTTAGGCACGGCGAATACGTTGGTCTTTGTCCCAGGTGAGGGTATCGTGATAAACGAGCCGTCTGTGGTGGCTATTTCGCTCTATGAAAATAAGGTGCTCGCGGTTGGAAACGAAGCGAAAGAAATGCTTGGTCGGACACCGGATACGATTGTCGCGAGCCAACCGCTTCGCGATGGCGCTATCGCGGATTATCGCGTGACGGAAGCGATGCTCAAGTATTTCATCAACCGGGTAATGGGCCGGGTTCGTTTCCTTCGGCCTGAAATTGTCCTTTCAGTCCCGGCAGGCATCACCTCGACGGAAAGACGAGCCGTCGTTGATGCTGCAATGAAGGCGGGAGCGAAGGCAGCGTATGTAGTAAAAGAGCCGATTTTGGCCGCGATTGGAGCTGGTATCCCGATTCATACCGCCCAAGGAAACATGATCATCAATATCGGCGGAGGGACTTCGGAAATCGCTATTCTGTCGCTTGGTGGCGTCGTCGCCTCACACAGTGCCCGGGTCGGTGGGAATAAGATCGATCAAGCAATCAGCGACTATATCAAGCGCAAATACAGCCTCGCGATCGGTGACCGGACAGCCGAAGAAGTGAAGATTGGCATCGGCTCAGCGATCGCTCAAGTAAAAGAAGACCACATGGAAGTCCGGGGTCGCGACCTGATGGGCGGCCTCCCAAAGACCATCATGCTTTCCTCGAACGAAGTGACCGAAGCGATCCAAGACGAGCTCCGCGAAATCATCAATGTCATCAAGCAGGTCCTGCAGGAGACGCCGCCTGAGCTCGCATCCGATATCATGGACAAGGGTATGGTGCTTTCTGGTGGGACGGCGCAGCTCCGCTATCTCGACCAGCTCATCGCCAAGACGATCAACGTGCCGTGCTATGTAGCGGATGATCCGGCTTTCTGCGTCGTGAAAGGTACAGGTATTGTTCTCGAAAATCTCGATACCTACAAGCGTAGCTTGATGCTTGGAAAATAGTCATCTTCTCTATTGCCACTACTTTTCTTCTATGCGAATTGGCATCGATGCCTCACGTGCCTTTCTCTGTCAGCGGACTGGCATTGAGGAATACAGCTACCAGGTGATCCGGCACCTTCCAAATGAACTTCAAGATGAAGAGGTTATTCTCTATGTCCAGAAAAAGCTTCTCCTTGAAAGGGGAGGATTCAGATTCAAGTTCCAAAGGGTTGACTTTGAACTTCCAGAAAAGTGGCGAGTGAAGGGATTGTGGGCCCCGCGGTTCTGGACGCAATTCCGTCTTTCGCTCGAAATGCTGCTCCATGCACCCGATGTCCTCTTTATTCCGGCGCACACGGTACCAGTGATCCATCCTCGGAAAACAATAGTGACAATCCATGGGCTTGAGTATGAATTCTCACCGGAGAGCTATAGCTTTTGGGAACGGCTCTACATGCGGTGGTCGATTCGCTACTCGGTCCGGGCCGCCGATCGGATCATCGCGGTGTCAGAAAATACGAAGATGGATTTGATGCGGCTCTATCATGTACCAAAAGCAAAGATCGAAGTAATCTATGAGGGATTCACCACGCCCTTGCCGAGCGAGAGTGGCGGTAAGAAAACGGAAAAGCCTTACTTTTTTTTCGTCGGTCGGCTCGAGACGCGCAAAAATATTGTTCGGATGATTGAAGCCTTCGAGATCTTTAAAAAGAAGACGGGTTCATCACATCAATTGATACTGGCTGGAAAACCAGGATACGGGTATGAGGCAATTCGAGCAAAGATTCAGAGTTCAGTGTTCAAGAATGATATTCGGGAAGTGGGATATGTGAGCGAAGAAGAGAAGTGGCGGCTGCTCCGAGAGGCTGAAGCATTCCTCTTCCCATCACTCTATGAAGGTTTTGGACTGCCGGTGATCGAGGCACAGAGTATCGGCGTGCCAGTGATCACTTCGAATGCATCGTCTCTACCGGAAATCGCCGGGGAGGGGGCAGTATTGGTCGACCCATCGTCTCCCTCGGCACTCGCTCTCGCCATGGAGGAAATCGTCCGAAACCCCGAAAAACAGGCTGATATAATAGAGAAAGCGACCCGGAATGCGGATCGCTTCAGTTGGGCACGGTGTGCCCGATCGGTGGCTCGGTTGTTGAAGAGCTCATCACCGTCGTAGAAGTAGTGATAGAGTTGCGAATTGGGAAATGCCATGAACAATGTCAGAGCGAAGAGCGCCAATTCGCAGGTTGCCAATACAGCCATGGCGATTTCGAAAGCGGTGGGCATCGAGCGTCTCCAGAGTGGTACAGGTCCGAGATCTTGGACCATGAATATTTTCATAAAAATACTGTAAAGTCAAGTATGGAAGCAGTGTCAGAAAAAACCATAAATAAGCCACAAAAGATTGCTTTGGCGCATGATTTTCTCCTCGCTTGGGGCGGAGCGGAGCGGACGTTCAAGGTGATGGCAGACATGTATCCGGAGGCACCGATTTATACGCTTTTGGCTGACCCGGTCTTTGTCGCGAAGTATTTTCCGGGCCGTGAGATCCGGACCTCATTCCTCCAGAAACTGCCACTCTGGCTCCGACACCGACACCGTTTCCTCCTCCCGTTCTACCCTGTTGCTGTCGAGGCGATCGACCTCCGGGATTTCGACCTCATCCTATCTTCTTCGGGCGCGTGGATGAAGGGGTTGGTGACGCGGCTCCATACCCGCCACATCGCCTATCTCCACTCACCGATGCGCTATGTCTGGGATAGCCAGGAGCGCTACCTCCGAGAGATTGGCCGAGAAAGAAATCTCTTCCTACGCACGGTACTTTCGTACTTGCGGGTCTGGGACCGTCAGTCGGCGGAGCGTCCAGATCGTTTAATTGTCAATTCTGAGTTCACTCGAGCTCGCGTCGAGAAATACTATCGTCGGACAGCTGTTGTAATTTTTCCGCCGGCGGATAGTCTGAGCAAGGCACATCCTCAGTCAACGGGAAGCAAAAAAGAACACTTCCTTATCGTCGCTCGGCTCAATCGTTCCAAACGCGTTGATACTGTCATTGATGCTTTCAACCGTTTGAATCTGCCACTTCTCGTGGTTGGGACAGGGCCGGAAGAACAATCACTCCAGAAATTAGCGGGTCCGACCATCCGTTTCGCTGGTGCGCTTTCGGATGCTGAACTTGCGAGCGTCTATGCGAAGGCTCGGGCTGTCCTTCAGCCGAGTGAAGAAGACTTTGGTATGGTGGTAGCAGAAGGATTCTCTTTTGGTGTACCAGCCATCGCGCTCGGGAATGGCGCAGCACTCGAGCTCATCGAGCCGGGAGTGACGGGTGAACTCTATACCGGGAACACGCCGGAAATGGTGGCTGACGGCGTCCGGCGTTTCCTCGAGCGCGAGTCGGACTACCGAAAGGAATTGATCTGTGGCCGTTCCACCCGATATGCGAATCATCGCTTCATAGAGGTCCTTCGACAGCAGATAAGCAATTTCTAATACGTATGGATATTTGCGGACATCGGGAAATCAGGGCCCGGCTCGCCCATATCGCGAATCAAAAGTTTCAGTCGCAGAGCTATCTCTTCTCGGGACCGAAACGTCTCGGTAAGTCTCTCGTCGCTCGGGAATTTGCTCTCGCTCTCATTGGATCCGCGGCTCTGCCAGACGGCTTCCATCCCGATTTGTTGACGCTCGCTGGAGTAAAAGATGAAAAGACAGGTGCTTTCGGATCAATTTCGATAGAGGCTATCCATGAAATGCAGATGTTCCTGTCGCGTTTTCCAGAAAGCGGTCGCTACAAGGTGGCTGTCGTTGACGGGGCTGAGCGTCTCACTGATTCCGCCGAGAATGCTCTCCTCAAGGTATTGGAGGAACCAAATTCCTCATCGGTCATTATCCTCATCACTCACCGTCCTGGTAAGCTCCTGTCGACGGTACGGTCGCGTCTCTTTCCAGTAGCATTCTCGCTCGTTCCACAATCCGAGCTCGAACAATTCTTCCAAGAAGAGCCAGTGCTGCCAGATTTTTTCTTCTCGCTCGGTTTGCCAGGGCTTATCTATGATGCACAGTCTGATCCGGCCGCTTTCGACGAGGTGAAGCGAGAGCTCAGAGATTTGTTTCAGCTCTCGAACCTCTCATGGGCGGGACGTATCGCCTTGGCTGAATCGCTTGCCACTGATCCGATTCGGGCTGAGGCACTCCTTGAGGTGTGGCTTATCGGGCTCTCGCGCCGTCTCGCAGGAACCGGTACAGAGATGCGAGCTCATGCGGTTTTTCTCGAGGCCATACTCGAGACATTGGATGTGATCGTTTCCAGGCAAGGGAGTCCGCGTCTCGCGATTGAAAAGTTGTTTACAGCTGCCTAAAAAGCCATGTTTACAAACAAAAAAACGGACCGAGAGCGGCTTTTTGAAAAAGCGATGCTCTTCCGTGAAAAAAAGATCATTTCTCGGGGTATTCGGAATGTCCATGGTACACTTTTCCCCCGGACAGCTTGTGCTCTCTGGTTGGCATTTTCAAGCGTGAGTGGGTACATGTTGTTTTTTTCTCCGGTGCTCAGAGTAGAAACGGTCGTTGTCAGTGGGGAAAGCATCGTGCCGACCTCCGAATATGAAGTCTTTGTGCGAGAGCAGCTTGCGGGAAGATATCTCCAGCTTTTTCCTCGGAACAATTTTTTCTTTTTGCCGAAAGGCTTGATTCAGGAGGGGCTGCGTGGACAATATCCAAAGCTTTCCCGGGTCACTGTTATACGTTCCTTCCCGGAGACGATTAGGATTGCGCTTGAAGAAGATTCCCTCCTCCTCCGCTGGTGCGCGGGAGGGCCCTGTCATGCTCTTCGTGATGGGAAGGCCCTCTCTATCCCGCATGCTGAAGACCCGCGATACGATGCCGTCCGTCTCTCAGTCATTGATATGAGTGCCCGGCCGGTGGCGGTGGGCTCTCTGTTGCCGGTAGCGGCGCACCTCGAAACATTCAGCGCTCTTTGGACCGGGTTTCCGAGTCTCTTTGTGACAGCGCTTCAGGACACCGCCTTTACCCCGTCGCGCCACTCAGATGAGCTATCTGTGATGACCGAGGAGGGGTGGCGAGTACTGTTTCCGACGAATCGATCAGCTGAGTCGAGTCTCGGAGCGCTGCGAATATTCTTGGCGGAATATAAGAAAGACCATCCAGACCGATCGGCGCTCGCTTGGATTGATCTTCGGGTTGAAGGGAAGGTTTTTTTTGCTGATAAAGGGAATGGTGAGGTCCAGCTGATTGAACCGATATCAGTCGACCTGGAAGAAAAGAGTGAAACGAAAAAACAAGATACCAAGAAAAAGAAAGACATCCGCTGACTGGGTGTCTTTTCTCTTATCTCGCTATTGAACGCTGACCTACTTCACTTCGAGTTCTTCGGGGGAGATATAGAAGACGAAGATTGAGTCACCGACCCGGAAATCAGGTGCTCTATTCCGGAGCCAGTCGTAGGATCGCTCGCCAGGCATGAGGGTCTTATACAGATTTTCCTGGAGGAAGCCAATCGAGATGCCGTACCAACCAGCCTCTGGCGGGAGTTGTGAGTGCCAGCCCTTATACTTGTCACCGAGGTGCCACTTAGCATTCGATCCGCCGAAGTAGTCGACGCGTATGGTGTCGATTGGCATATCCTTGGGCGTCGAGAGAGCACGCAATGGTTCGCAGAGTGGACTCACAAAGTCCGACTCGACACAGTGGTTGTAGTTGTCGACGAATCCACGAAGCCGTCTCAGGTCCTGCCCCCAGTCATAGTTCGAATCGGTGACGTAGCGATATCCGTACTGATGGCCGCCGCCGATTGCATTGAAGTAGGAGAGATAGCTCGGATACGACATGATTGGGATGGCGATGATCGAGAAGGTGGCACAGGCGAGGAAGGTGCGTAGGACTCGATGGGTCGTTGGGCGCTCAACCTCACGCTTCAATAAGTCAAAGACAGTCTTAGCGACGAGGACATAGATGAAGGGGAGGATTGGGAAGAGATGGCGATAGCCGATATTGAGGTTACCGGTGATGCTGACGTAGCTGTAGAAGAGGATGAAGAATACCATAAGGTATTGGGCAATCCGTTCGCGGAATGATGTCGTGAGGAGGCCCATCAAGCTTTCACCGTTCCGGGTCAGGATGCAGAGCCAGATACGATAGGTACCGTAGATTGTCGTTGCGAGGAGAAGGAAGAGCATCGGGATTGTTTCCTTGAGGAGAAAGACAATCGGGAAGTACCACTGGGAAGCGGTTTTCGAGACCTCACCAAGGAAGTAGAAGGTGTTGCCACCAGCGACACGAGCGAAAACCATGAAGACACCGAGGAAGTATTCGGCGAGCGGCTTGAGGATTTCTGATTGACTCATTGCGATGACGGTCGTTTCTGCGATGCGACCGACGAGTTTCGTATTCGGGAACTGGGCGCGCGCGATTTCAGCGATCACTTCACCTGGCATCTGAACGGTGTTGAAGAAGTAGAGGATCCAGATGACAACAAAACAGATGGCAACACTCGCCATATAGCGCAGCCCATAAATGAAGGCGTTCCGGATGCGTGTCTTCCAGGCACCTGGGGTTGCCTCGACGGCGAGAGAGAGGCCGTACATGACGGCAAAGAGTCCGAAGATCGGAAAGAGGAGGACCGCCGAGAATTTGGCGAGCTGAGCGAGGCCAAGGAAGAGGCCAGACCAGAGGATATTCTTTTTGTTTGGGTCTTTCAGAAAGCGAACAAAGTAGTAGAACGAGAAAAAGATGAAGGCAGCGATACCGATATCGGTCGTCACATAGTGGCTATGGGCGATGATGTTCGGGTTGAAGAAATAGAGGAGTGCGGCAAAGAGTCCAGCGACAGTCCCAGCAAGTTCCTTGGTCCAGCGGAAGATAAAAAAGCCGAGGAGAAGTGAGACAATGATGAAGGGGAAACGTGACCAGAAAGTAATGGCATTGGCATCGTTGCCGTTCAGGTGGAGGATTTTGTCACCGAATTCCCACTGGGCGAGCCCCCAGGTTCGAGCTGCACCTTCACTGGCAGGAAACTTGGCGGGGTCGAGCCAGTCACCATCTTCCCAGAGAGGATCGGATTTCGGCATCGCCGGGTTGAGTGGGAGGATAGCGAGACCAGCCAAATCTTTTAGGAGCGGTGGATGCTCTGGATTGATGCGCATGTCCTGATACTTCACGTAGCTATAGCCGGCTGGGATATGAGCCTTTTCATCCATCGTGGTTGATTCTTGATAGGATACGAGGATAGAAACCGCGAAAAAGGCGACCATCATGAGGGCTAAGAGCTGCGGCGCGAGACGTTTCAGATTCTCCATAGGGTGATATACGTGAATTAGAAAAATGACAGAAACCCCCCCCTTCTCTATTCTGGAAAGCGGAGCACAGTGAAGCGGCTTCCAGTACCAGGGTAGAGATCGATTTCTTCGACGGAGACGTCCAGATTCATCGCTTGTATGCGTTCGATGATCTGAGTATCGTGTTGCATGAGAATGATGACACTATTCTTGGCCCGGACACCCGTTTCAGGCGAGAGGAAAACGAGATTCTCAACCTTTCCAGCAGTGAGGAATTTGATCGATTGAGCCGAGACTGGGAGTCCATCTTCCATAGTGCGTCCACCACCGTTCGTGACGATGTATTTCATCGTGTCGGCCGGGAGGCTTATAGCGTAGATAGACATGTTGCGGAAGTTTTGGTTGAAGGCTCCGTGCTGGTTCGAATTCTGGTCGAAAAAGATAAAGTATTTGGTCAGATTGAAGGCGGCGCTGAGGAAAAGGCCGAGCGCAAGTAGGGTGTAGAGTGCTACCCGTCCGCCGAGGAGTGACTGACCGGCCCGATTGATGATCCAAAGTACGGGAAGGAGGGCGATGAGATAGACTGGCATCTGGGTGCCGATGGCTCGGAGTGCATGCGGCAAGCCTTCCTCGGTCAGGAACTCAGGCATGAGCATGACGAAGAATGCGGTGAGCAGGAACCAATTTCGGACGAGGCGTTCATCCCGAAGCTTTTTCCGGAAACGTAAACTGAGGAATTTCACCGTTTCCCAGATGAGATAGAGGAAGCCAGCCAGGAAGAATCCGCCCGAAATCGGATCGAGGATTGGGTAGGGCGCATAGTTGTGACGCCAGTTCTGATCGCCCCAAAAATTGTACTTCACAAGCGAGAGACCAAAAGTCTTACCAAAGGTCCCCCAGAAGTCACCTTTGTTGATTTCGGGAGAGAAAATGGAAACGGCACCCGTCCGAGAGGAGAGTTGCTCGGGATTCTGGTAAAAGTTATAGAACATCGGCGCCGCTGTGATGAAGGCGCCGAGCCCGAAGGCAAGGAGATGCTTCCAGTATCGAACGAGGAAGCGTTCGTAGGTCAGGAAGAGTATGGGGAGGAGCGCAATCAGGATGAGCGGTGCGAGGCGGAAGGCGACATAGGTGTGCAGTCCGACGCCGAAGAAGAGTCCAGCGAAGAGGAAATGCCGGACCCGGCTCGTCCGCAGCCCTTTGAAGAAGAAATAGAATGAGAAGGTGAGGATGAAGGTGACCATGATTGCCCGGAAGCCGATTCGGGAGAAGTTGATCGCCCAATAGGAGGTTGCGAGGAGAAAAGCCGCGATGAGGCCATAGAGCCGCCGGCCATAGAGTTCTCGGCCGAGGAGATAGATGCCGAGGACCGCGAGCGTACCGAAGGCGGCTGACCAGAATTTCAGGACAGGAATCGTATTCCCAAAATATTTGACAGCGAGGGCCTGGAGATTGATGAAGAGTCCTTCGCGACCGTAGTTGTTCGAGTAGAAGAGCTTGTAGTCGCCGGTCTCATTAGCGAGGAGGCCGTCGGTACCATTGGTCGCTTCATCTGGATAGAGTCCAGCAGGGAGTGAGTCGATATGGTAGACGCGGACGAAGAGTGCGAGGACGAGGATAGAGAAAATGAGATAGGGCACGACCCGTTCGGTCCAGGTTTTTTGTGTGGCGACAGGTAATGTTTCCATTTCTTTTTGTGTTCTTTACTGTTAAAATTATAGCAAACGACACCTGAAAAAGAAAAAATTGTAAAGACTGACCGTTTGTATGACTGAGCGCGGATTGCCGTTTGACGTTGGAGCACGTGAATTTTCTAAAGGTTCGCGTCTTGACCACGGTAAAGGTCGCAATCGCGAGCGCTCATCAGGGAAAGGGACACTGATTGATAGTCGAGACGTTCACTCACGGTTTCAGGTATCAACCGGAGCCCCTGTAATTGAGCCTAATAAGCAGCTTCAGAAGCAATTGGCAGTTATCTATACAGAAGTTGCTGATCTCCAATCTAGAGCGAGTCAAATTGATGAATTTTTGATCGGGGCTGGGTATCCGGGGGATGATGAAAACGAAAAACTTCGAGCTGAACGTGTGGCCGATCTTGAAAAGGCCAATGTATTGATGCGAAACTACCAGTCAGATACGGATGAACCCCCTCTTCTTGAGCAGCTTGTGGCTGACAAAAAGACACTTGATGAAATCCGCGAACGATTTGCTGTAGCGGCACTCGAACTTTCAGGGGAAATTGATCAGCTGCAAATAGAAGAAAATCTGGTTATTCCTGAAGGTGTTCAGGCACTCCTCGTTCAAGAGGATGTCACGCCAGATAAAGGTCAGCAAGAGTCTGGTGTTGATGCTGAGCCCGAATCAATATTGGCTTTGCTCGAGACGAAGCTTGATCAGTGGATTGAAATCAGAAGGATGATAGACGAAGCTGCTGGTGCGCCGCAATACTTTGATCAACTCATGGCTGAATTACCGGTTGTGGATCTCGCAAAAAAGCATGAATTAAAAAAGAAAAAAACTGGCATAGGCCTTGCGAAAAGAGAGTTGTCTCAGGAAGGAAAATTTTCTGATCCAGAATGGATCGCTGTTCTCGAACGTGATTTAAATCTGATGATTCCGGCAGGAGAAGCGCTCCTTGGGCGCTTGAAGAATCTAGACGCTACTGTTCGGATCGAACCCGGTCAGAATGAAGATGGGGTAGTTCCTGCGAAGAAACTGAATCGAGCTGTCGCACTTCTCAGTCGTTGGGATGAGCTGCGACACGTGGTAGGTGAAAAGCAATTACTTCAAGCTGTCCAGGATAAGCATCCGGATATGGAGCTACCGCATGTCCGTACGATGGGCGGGTGGGTAGAGAGGCACCGCGAACCAAAGTCATGGAAAGGACGTTTGATGAATGAGAATCAGGACAAGCTGGCGGGATACCTCACTCAACTCGAAGGAATAGTCGGCGATGCTGAAATGATAGCAGCAGATCTTCAGAGCAAGGCCACCGTTTCACGTGCCGAAAGTGAATCTATCGTGATTACGTTTGAAGAAGCCATGTCAAAGCTTGGTGAGCTTATCCGGCGTTGGAATGAGTTGACGGGAATCTATGGCGATGCTGAGCTTCGAGAAATGATATTTCAGGATCGTCAGGGAGAATTTCCGCCTGTCAGAGATATTGCTATTTGGTTCCAAGAGCAATCAAAACAGAAAGAGTGGGAATCATCAGAAAAAGACCGACTTGTTTCGAATGCTTTTCCGAGTATGGAGGTGTTTATAGCGCGGGCTGAAGCGGCCGCTTTGAAGCTAGAAACCAAGCGTACGAAAGAGGGTGAGGGGAAAAATGCACCCGAGACGGTATCAGATCCGGGGTTGGCTTTGGAGGCTGCACAGAGCGGAAAAGGAGGAAGTGGCCAGGAAACGACGCCAGTTCGCTTTGCTGACTACGATCGAGATGAATTGATCGCGGGGTTCGAAGGACGGAATAATCGCGCCAAAATTATCCGCTTGCAAGCGGCACACAAGTCTTTGAGGTTGATGGTTCAAGAGGTAGCCAATTTTGGCGGTTTGAAAGAACTGAGTGCGGCGGTAGCGAATCTGTCGGGCAAAGACCTGATTCATAAGAGCAAGCGTGAGCAGAAAGAAAGAGAGTTGAACACTCTCTGGCAGGAAAATGAAAGGAACAACGCGTTATCTGAGGATATTGATCTGAAAGCGCTCTTTGTCGAGTATCATGACGTGATTGTAGCCGCTGAGGCGGTCTTGGAGAAGCTGCGGGCCAATCCGCCGAAAGAGGTTGTCAGTGGCGGGTCATCTGAAGGAGTAAGTGAGAATCCTGGACCTGGACCTGGACCCGAGCTCGAGGCGGAACTTCAGGAAAAATGGCGCGCGATGCGAGGAAGGCCGGAAGCGAAAGTTGCGGCGGTAGAAACATTGCTCGCGGAATGGAAAGAAGTGAGCGAAGCGATTAGGAAGTTTTCCGATGAGACTCGGGTTCGAGGTGATATTGTCGGTAGCGGTTTGGAGTCACACCAGTTCGAGAAGGTCTTTGCTTCAGCTGAAAATGAAAAGAAAATTGAAACGAGATTGGCGACGATTAGGAAGAATATGGCAGTAAATTCGGCCCTCAGTGATGAAGATGCTGGTTTTTTGACCGCTAATTTTCATAACTATCATCAGCTCCTCGCGGCTGCCAGAGCAGTCGTCCGGGAGCGAGAGCGAGAGACGGCAGTGATAGCTGCTGAAGAGACGGCTGAGGGTAATCCAGAAAATAATCCAATGCCGAAACAGAAGTTTCTTGAGGCGAATGAGCTCATCGCACACTGGAGAGGACTTTGCGATGAATTTGGAGTGATACGACTCCGAAAGGCTATCTGGAAGAAGTATCCAAGGCCGGCGGAATTGCCCGTTGTCCCGGATATTGATGCATGGCTTGAGAAACATCGGGAACCGAAAGTGTGGAGGGGGCACAGGGCACAGTGGAATCAAGACCAATTGGACGCTCATCTTATAGATCTTACCGGCCTAGTTAAGGATGCTGAGTTTGCTGCGGCCGATATCCGTTCGCGAAAGGCTGAAAGGGCGGCGGCAGAAGAGAAAAAAGAAGATGTGAAGCCAGAGACTAGAGGAAATGTCACCGTTCTTGCGACTGGCCGACCGATCGAAAGCGATACAGAGATGACCGCTTGGGAAATGCTCTCTGCGGAAAAGACGCATTCCTTTAAGCGGCTCATTTCTATGGGTGAGTTCAATGATTTTCAGAAACGCCTCAGGACTAAGCTTTCTGATAAAAACATCACGAATTCAGTCGACCGACTGCGGGTTGCCCAGGTAGCGCTCAATCAGTTCATGCCGGAGCATATCCGCAAGCTGGCGAAGGATGGGAATATTGAAATTACTGATGAAGAAATTGAAAATGTGTTCATGGTAGGTTTGAGAAAAAACCTTCTTGTCTCATAATGAAAGATATCCTGAATGACGAAAAAATAAGTTATGTCGAATAAGGATGGAGGCGCGCCTCTGGAGGCTGAGTCGAGAAAGCTGCTTGACCAAGCAGCTATCGATGCACTGGGGGCTGAAATTGCTCTGGAGATTTCCGCTGCCAAAGAGCCGGAAAAATTAGCAGGAGCCGCGGCGGGTCTTTCGTCAGAAGCACTTGAGCGTCAGCATGTTATTTTCGAGATGCTTGAGAGCCAGGCGGCAGATTGGCGCGCACGGATTGCAGCTGTTGCAAATATAAAAGGCCTCGATGCTATCACAAATCTAGCGAGCAAAAATGGAAAGTATACGACTGCTCCTGGCTTTGTCGTAGGAAATGCCCTTGTGAGATTGCTGCGTGATAACGCGATTACGGATGAGGTCGAAGCAACGGTTATCAAGGGGCGAGCGCAGGAGCTGCAGTCAGAACTACGCATCTCTTATCTCGCGAAGCAGGCAGAACTGTATCCGACTCAGGTCGCTGCCCAAGGCGCTCCAGCAAAGGAGGCTGATCCCAAGCAAGCATGGATATCGAGCACGAGAGAATTTTCTCTTCCTCAGGCTCGACATTTTCCTGCTGCAGGAGTATGGTATGAAACCCTGGATGGACGGAGATATCACATCACGAAGAAAATAGGTGATCCGTACCACATCAGTGGCCCGGATATCAAGGGAACTCCTTCGATTTCTCAGGAAAAAATAATTGAATGTGCTCAGGCTGACGACTGGCGGCGAGAGCGGAAAGGAGACGAGTCGACCTCATCTGCTTTGGCCGAGGAAGTGATTGAGACCGAGCGACCTATTTCGGTAGAGCAGCATCTGAACCATGCCCAAGATCTCTCGGCTCGTTGGATTAAACTCCGCGATGAATACGGAGTAGGTAGATTGCTTGATACAATCCGTGAGATTCGTGGTGGCAGTCCGATGCCCAATATGGCTAACGCTGTTTCGTGGCTTGATAATCGTCCAGGAGTGAAGTTTTTCCGTGGAGCAAAAAATCAAGAGGATCAGAGAATTCTAATCGAAAACCTCATCCCCGATATGGAGGGCATGGTTCGCGATGCCGAAGCAAGCCGAGATGTCCTGAAAGAACAGCGGAAAGAGCAGCGACTGGCTGAGCTCGAAAGTCTTGCTGAACGTTTGCGTGCTACGTATAGCGACGTTATGCTTGCCTTTGATCGAGGTGGCGTGGTCTCTGACGGAGGCCAGGAACGGGTGCATGATATTTTTGGCGAATTCATCGTCATTATTGAAGGTAATAAATTTACCGAATACAGTCTTGAGGATGAGGTTTTGTATCAAGAGCATCGTTCTCGAATCGAGAGCCTGATTCGCGAATTGATTGCAATGAGGCTCAAACTGAAAGCCCTGAGCGTTGACGAGCCAGTATCGGACGTGAACGTCGTTGCTGAGGTTGGTAAGCCGATCCTTGAGGTCGGAAAAAGCACAGAATTTGAAAAGAGTATTCGCCGCAAACTGATTCGTCAAAAAGTGGAGCATGCCGCTGAAGGGTACTATTTCTTCGCCGAAGATGGCACGCGTGAAGCCCTCCCGTTGGATGAGGAAGAGGCCCGAAAGCTGCTTGAAGGCTGGAAGCCCGTAGAAGATGAATCGGCTCCGGATTTCGGACCGGGATTCCTGAAAGAAGGGGAAACGGCTGAGTTTACAATGGATAATTCATCCGCCGGCTCAATGCAAAAATTTAAGCGAGAGAACAGATTGTATTATCGGATTCGGCCGGAGGACGGATCTCTCGGTAAACCGTACACGGAACAAGAGATGCAGGCTTTGGCCGTGAAAGTCGGTCTGAGAAGAGCTGCAGCGTCCGTAGAGTCGCCATCAGAATCGGTGGCAGTGGATTTGGAAAGACTGCCTGAAGGAGGAAAAGCCGTTTATGTTAATCGATCAGGTGAGCGTGTAGCAGTAGAAAGAAAAGGAGATACGTATCAGATTACGGATGCAGCCGGTGATGTATCTGGTTTTATGTACGATCTGGAGTGGATGAAGCGTATAGCCGAAGAAGAGAACTGGCAATTAGGATCCGAAGATTCTGTAGGCGGTGGAGAAACAGCGCGGGTACCTTCTGATGATGAAGCATTCCGACTGGCGCGAGACGCGGAAATCGTGCGTCTGCGAGAAGAGGTGACAGCGGAGCGGACAGCATATATCGAGAAAGAGCAGGAACAGTCTGGCGCATGGAGCCGGATTATTAGGATGTTCCCCAAAATCAGGCACAACGAAAAAGACGCGTCGGAAGTTGAAACTTATCACGAACGCTATCGGGAGAAACTGTTTGAGTGGAAGAATGCCGAGCTCGAGCGCCTGCGGAATCTCGGGCTTCCGATGGGAGAACTCAAGGCTGAGATGGCAGCAGTCGTCCGGGAATTTGAGTTCAATGAGGCTGAGCAGCTCTATGACGAACGCCGGCACCTCAGGCTCAAAAAGGAATCGGTGCCCTTTCGTGAACGGATGGATGAGATTTGGGATGAGACCGCTGGCGACATCAATCGGGAAAATGGATCGACGAGAGAGGAAATCGCGCGTTCCCGGATTAAGTTTTTCCTGGAGGCATCTCCGGTGGTCGGACAAGCAGCTGTCGCCAGTGTAGACAAGGTTGGGGCAGCCGTCAGTAAGTTCAATAAGACTAAATACGGGAAATATGTCTTGGCCGCTAGCCTCGCAGGTACTGGTGCGGTGGCGCTCGGTGCCACTGGTGGTGGGGCACTCGTCGGAGTGCTCGCGTTGAAGAGACTCCTTTCCGGGGCCAGCGTGGCCTATGGAGCCGGCATGGCGATGGAGGGAATCGCCAGTCGTCGCCGAGAGAGTAAGAAAGAAAAAGCTTTTGAAGAAGGTGGCCGAGTCTACAATCTCTTAACCCGAGTCTCGGCTGAGACATCCGGGGAAAGACTTCGGCTCGGGGGCAATGCTCTGCCGACTTTGCAGTCGCTTGATGAGTACTTGACCAAAGGTATCGGCCAGATCGATAAGAAAGCTCGTGACCGGCAAAAGTTTGCCAGAGGTCGTAAGCTTGGTGCTTTCGTCGCCGGTGCAGCCATCGGTGGGCTGATACCGAAGGAGTGGTTTGAGGCTAGCTTTAGCTTGGGGTCTGCTCAGGCTGCGACGATTGATACTCCTTCCGGCGGTCGGGTTCTGAGTGGGCCACCGATTCCTCGGATTATGCCTGACCTTTCAGAGCTTGAGAGAGGCGTGACTCCTTCCGATGGCGTCTTTATTCCGGCAGCTAATCCTTCCGGAGTCCCTGTCGAAGTAGCATCAGCGCCAGTAGTTGCTCCGGCAGCAGTTTCGGTTCCAGGTCCGGACCGCATTCAGGCTTCGCCGAATATCACCCTCGAGTCTCAGACGAAACTGTTTCTTTCCGAATATAAAGTAAGAGCAGGCGATTCGATTTGGAAAATAGCGACGAAATCGGTCGAAGGAGTGCCGGACATGGATACGCGCTCTGGCGGGCGTTTTGCGAAACTGCTCGAACTCAAACTTCAGGAGAAATTGATGGTAATCGATCCGAAGATTGCTGAAGCAGCCGGTTTCACGGTCGATGCCGAAGGCCGTTTCACACCCCACCATATCCAGGCCGATGCGAAGCTCGAACTAGGTAAGCTTATCAGCGTGGATGAAATGACGAAGCTCGTGGAGGAAGCTAAGAGCGACAGCTCGATCACTTTGGCGGCTGCTCATACCCCGATGCCGTCTGTCGATGCCACTCCCACCTCAACAATGGCAGTGATCACTCCTGAACCGACGGCGGCGGAGCGTGTCGCGATCGAGAGAGCGCGGATCGAAGCAGTCGTACCAGTGCCATCGGCCACTGAACGTACTGAGATTCTCGGCCAGTTTAATATGTCGACCGAACTCGTCGGACCAAAGGGCGATGTGATGCGCTATGTCGAGACCCTTCCGAAGGAAGGGCAGGAAAGACTCTTTCATGTCTTCAAGAAGCTTTCGGTAGAAATCCTCCAGACGAATGAGGTGATGGGCGGGGAAATCTATGAAGAACACTATGACCCGACCGTACATCCTGAGCTCGCTCGGACCCGAGTCGGAGCAGTGATAGCCGATCACAAAATGCTCGGGAAGAGTCCCTTCACTCGTTATGATCGGATAGCCAATCCACTTCATGGCTCGCAGATGGAGACCGTGGTGAAGTTCGCTAGGGCGGCTGCGAAAGCTTTCGGTGCGGAGGTCGCCAATCCACGTCCGTCAGAGTCGGTCCAGGGGTATCTCCTCCGGATGGCCGCAATTGCAGATAATCAGAAGGTGAAGATTCCGGGCTATGCTAGACTAATGGCAGGATAAAAACATATGGATATCGACTACTCAAAAATTGAGCAAGAATTAATTCAAGAGCTGGCCCTCTCGGGTTTGTCGAAGCCAAAACAGGAGGAACTCCTCGCGAAGATGCTTGAGGCGCTCCTGAAGCGGATCTTTATGGGGACGATGGAGCGGCTGGGTGAACAGGGGATGAAGGAATATGAGGCGCTCATCGAGAGCGAGCCGACTGAAGCGGCGGTGGGGACATTCCTCGAGGAGCGGATCCCAGGCTACACTGCCTTTGTCGAGGGCATCGTCGATCAATTTAAGAAAGACATCAAGGCAGTCGCCAGCTAATCTATGTGGGAATTTCTTTCGCGGAAAAAAGAAGTGCCGGTAGCACCGGCTGAACCTATCCCGGCATCAGTCGGCCTGTCGGAAGCCGTCCCGTCTGCTGAGCAGGTCACCGAACAAGCCACAGAAAAAGTAAACGAGCAGTACGCTGCTATTCTTTCGCAAAGCGTTGCGCCGCAAGCCGCTCCAATCGTTGCTGATATCGATAGTGACGCGGTCGCGGTCAGTCAGGCGACCGATGCGGCGAGTGTGGTCAGTCAGCTTGTCGGATTGGCCCAGGTGAAAGGTGTAGCGCATGCGGTTGAGGTGGCACGCAAGCTCGATGATTTTTATATCCTCGATACCATGCACGACGAACTTGCAGACAAGCTGTATGATGGGCTTCGGGCCAAGGGGCTCGTCATCGGTGAATAGAGGGAAAGAAAAAAAGAAACACCAATTGTTATGTTGTCGGAGCTTGATTTGAATGTCCTCCTAGTTCCGCTCGCGTATCTCTCGGGCGGTTTAGCTTTTCTCTCGGGGGCTTTCCTTATCATCAAGGCCTTCCTTATTGTCCGCTTTGAAGTCTCACAGTCGCTCAATCTTGACCTCGAGATTGTCCAGGTCAGTAAGAAGAAAGTGGCCGAAGGCGCGACGCGGACGGCCGAGGAATGGCGTGAAGAAGTTCGCGCGATGGAACAGCTCTTGGCGTCACTCTCTTCTCTCAAGCGACATGTCCCAATTTGGAAGCGACTTTTCTTTGAGGCGCCGCATATCATCTTTGAGATTGCCAACCCCTCATCGAAAGAGGAGATTTTCTTCTATCTTTCTGTCCCGAAGCATTACCGGGAAAATGTGGAAAAGCAGATCCATAGTTTCTTCCCGCATGCCTCGATCGAGAAGGTCCCGGACTATACGATTTTTTCACCCGCAGGCGAGACGGCTGTTTCATTGCTTGAACTTTCAGCTGATCACGCGCTCCCGCTCAAGACCTATAAAACACTCTCGGTCGATCCGTTGAATGAGATCTCGAATGCGCTCTCCAAGCTTGAGACAGTGGCGGAAGGTGCGGCGATTCAGATCATCCTTGCTCCAGCACCGGCTGGCTGGCGTCGAGGGAGTCGCCAGATTGCTCAAAAGATGCAAGAAGGAAAACGCCTGAAAGATGCACATCCCGAGACGTTTACCTCGATGGTGGGAAAGTCGGCTCTCCAGAGTATGCATCAGGTAGTCCTACAGCAGGATGCCAAAACAGTGAAACAGGAGGAGAAGAAACCAGTCGTCCTGACGCCCGAGGAGCAGGAACTCGTGAAGACGATTGATGCCAAAGCGAGTCAATCGGCCTTCTCAGTCAACATCCGGCTTTTGGCATCAGCAGCGACCAAGGAGCGTGCCGAAAGTATCCTGAGCCATCTCGAGAACGCTTTTTCGCAGTTCGAGAATCCGGAAGTGAATAGTTTCCGGGTAAAGCGGCGCATCTCTTCTAAGAAAGCAGCGTATCATTATATTTTCCGTAATTTCGATGCTGATTCGGCAATGGTGCTTACTTCGGACGAAGTGGCGAGTTTTTTCCACTTTCCGATATCGACGACTGAGACGCCGAAGATCAAGTGGTTGAAAGCGGGCGCTGCCCCGCCGCCGATTAATGTCCCGAAAGAAGGACTCCTCCTCGGCTACAATGATTACCGCAATATCAAGACCGAAATTCGCATCACGGATAATGACCGCCGCCGCCACATGTACGTGGTTGGACAGACCGGTGTCGGAAAGTCGATCTATCTCCAAGAAATGGCGAAAAAGGATGCAAAAAGTGGCAAAGGCTTTTGCTTTATCGATCCACATGGCGATGCCATCGAAGATATCCTGACGTCAATTCCTAAAGAGCGAGCGGAAGACGTGATTGTTTTTGATCCGTCCGATATCGCCCGGCCGATTGGTATCAATATGCTCGAGTATGATCCGAATCATCCGGAGCAGAAGACATTCGTGATCAATGAAATGATTGGCATCTTTGATCAGTTGTACGATATGAAGGCGACCGGCGGCCCGATGTTTGAGCAGTATATGCGAAATGCCATGCTCCTCATCATGGAGCATCCCGAGAGTGGCTCGACTCTCATGGAGATACCGAAAGTCTTGGCTGATGAGGAATTTCGTCGCTACAAGCTGTCCAGGTGCACCAATCCGATTGTCCGTGATTTTTGGTTGAAGGAGGCAGAAAAGGCAGGGGGTGAAGCAGCACTCGCCAATATGGTACCGTATATCACGTCGAAGCTGACGACATTCATCTCGAACGATATGATGCGGCCAATCATCGCCCAGCAGAAAAGCACACTTAATTTTCGTGAGCTGATGGATAGTGGTAAGATTGTCCTCATCAATCTCTCCAAGGGAAAGATCGGTGAAATCAATGCTCGACTTCTCGGGATGGTAGTAGTAGGTAAGATTCTTATGGCAGCACTGTCTCGTACTGATCAGCCAGAAGCTGAGCGGCGAGACTTCTATCTTTACTTGGATGAATTCCAGAACGTGACGACGACCTCGATCGCCCAGATCCTCTCCGAGGCACGCAAGTATCGACTCACCCTCATTCTCGCTCATCAATTTATCGGTCAGCTGAAAGAAGAGATATCGAAAGCGGTTTTCGGTAATGTTGGTTCACTCGTGTCTTTCCGGGTTGGTCCGGAGGATGCAGAGTTCCTCGAGAAGCAGTTTGCTCCAGTCTTTACGGCGCATGATATTGTAAACGTCGATAATTACCAGGCGTTTGCGAGGCTCCTCATGAATAATGAGCTGACCAAACCCTTCAATATGAAGACCTACCCACCGACCTCAGGGGACCAGGAAGTAGCCAATGCCCTGAAAGAGCTCTCTCGTCTTCGTTATGGCCGAGATGCCCGGATCGTGAACCAGGAAATCATGTCCCGCATGCGCCTCGCCGAAGGAGCGAACAAGTAATGCATCATCCAAGTCGCAGCTTCTATCCCTCATTCATAGCCGTTAGACTTTAGATACTGATAATCTCCGAAGATGAGGACGGGTGAAGCGTTTCGAAAAATAGTTCTCATACTGGCGTATGCGCTCATACTTTTTGTGTTTTCAGAACGGCTGTTCTGGGCGTTTTGGCGGCCCGAAGATAGCTTCCCAGAAGCTATCAGTACATTCTCTTTCTATTTCGTACTAGCATGTGCCTTTCTCGTCATTTCTTTTCGGGCTCGCGTGGTAAGCGTTTCCGGTCTGGTCTTAGTGGGACTCGTCTATGCTTATTTGACTGAAGGGGTGGTAGCAGGCATCTTCTATGATCCAGTGGCCCTCTTCGTAGCCTTGCCTTGGCATATCCTCATGAGTATTTTTCTCGGCCTTTTTGTCCTTCCTCGCTTTCTCTCCACCGCTAGTCTTCTAAAGCGAATATTTGTTCTCATTATTGGCGGAGTCACGTATGCTGTCTGGGTCATCGGCATGATTTTTGAATATGGCGATACGGTGACACTTGAACGCTTCATGCTTAATATATTTGGCTCTACGCTCCTGTTGGCTTGCGGCTACGCCCTTTCATTAGCCATTTCAAAAAAAATTGTTACCTTTTCTTTGCGTGAAATGCAGGTTCTTGGAGGGATTTTCGTCATCTACCTTTTCCTTACCTATGGTGTGACTGCTTTTCCACCATTTCTCGTGCTAATATTGCTTTTGGTTTTCGTGTTGAATAGGCTGAAAAAGATTGAGAGCAGTGAAATAGCTTCCGACAAAAGAGAAAATGTAAACGTTCTAAAAATACCCTCCTTCACTGTGGGCAATTATTTTCTTCTTTTTCTTGTCCCTATCATCTCCTCTTTTATTGTGGCCTTCGCTGTAGCCATGAATTTGCGCATTGAGACAGCCTTTATCTTTGTCATCACGTTATTTTGTGGCGCAATTTATCTCCTCGCAAAAACGTTTTTCAGACACCCTACTATTCATAGGTCGAAAAGAAGCTGAGTCATTGTATTGAGCATTCTATTGCAATGATCAAGGGAGATAGCGATAGTTGCAAGTTCTTCCCGTCTACAGTCTAGTCGAGATACTTGGATCGTTTACCAGAAATCATCATATCCTGCATGCGACTGACTGAAAAGTAAAAGTGTGGCTGTTTTGGTTAAATCTAAAAATAAACCTTTTGTAATACTAATTTTAGATTCGCCAGGCCGATGTGGCTCCTTGGGAAGAAGTGAGAAGTTCATTTCCTTCAGGCGAGACAGCAAAGGCCTCAATCGAATCAAAAGAATCGTGATAATACTGGTTGATGAGTGTGCCAGTGGCCGACCAACGGATGATGCGCTTGTGGGTCCGGTCGAGCGCGAAGACATCACCTGTTTTTGTATCAAAGGAAAGAATATCGGCTGCGGTGGTGACTTGCGTTCCAGTGAATATTATCTCGGCATTCCGCCCACGACTGTAAAGCATTGGCTTATCATCGGTATTGGTCAGTAGGATATTTTCATAGACAGTAAAGGAATTTTTTTCACTGAGCGAGAGTGTTTCTTTGGACCAGAGCGTGGGAGCACCGAAACCACCCTCGGCCCGCGGGAAACGATAGATCACCCCAGCCTTCCGATCGAGCACATAGAGATAGGTGAGGTAGGCACCGATAGCGTCAATGGTTATGCCGGCTGGAGTTGGGATGATATTCTCTTCGAATTTCTTGGTCGTGATGCTGTAAAGGTAGAGCTTTCCGGAGGTTCCGAGAGCAAAGATAGCATCGAGATCGTCCATTGGAGCCGCGAGACGAAGTGGTTCAGGTGTTGCTGTTGACGCTTGAGTCTTCAGATCGATAATCGCTCTTTCTGTGACGAGAAAGAGTAGTTGATTGATGGCTGTGAGGGAAAGTGACCTCGAATTGTTGGTCGGAAAGAGTGGCCGGCTGCCAGAGAGTAGGATAGAAAGCGGCTCATCCACCGGTGGAAAGGCAGAGAGCGAGGGAACAGTAATTTCTGAAGCGGCTTCCGGAGGGGCGATGTCCGTGACATTAGCGGATCGATTGAAGACAAAGAAAGCACCACTGATGATAAGAATGGCTCCGAGGAGAGAGAGACGTTGTTTCCCTGAAAGTTTTGACCAGAACCGTCCGCCCCAGAAAGAGAGTCGGTCGAAAGTGTTTTTGATCAAATTGAAAAATCTCCTGCTTGCCATCCGTCCAGCGACAATGGTCCAAGAGAGCGCGTCTTTGAGGCGGGTAAGCGCAGCAGCGCCCAGTACTGGTTGAGTGATCGGCGTAATTATGGGTTCGGCTGTGTGCGGCAGGGGAGCAAAAGAGGCCGTTTCTTTTCCTAGAGCTGCTTTTTTGGCCTGGCGCGCTTCGCGCAGGTGTTGCCACTTTTCTCCCAAGTCTCGTTTCCCTAGTCTGATTCGGCGTCCGACTGAGCGTCGGACAAGAGCGAGCCAGGCCCCAAGCCTGGCGAGAGCAAGACTCGTTCCTTTACCGAGGCGGCGGGCTGATTTCTTGACTGAGACCTGTCCTGATCGGAGTGCGGCATCAAAGTGATGTAGCCAGATTCCAAGTGTCTCTTTCCAGTGACCAGAAGGAGCCTCGAATAGCCTATCGGATGACGCCTGGACATAGATATGACCGGTCTTCTGGTCGGTGTACTCTTCACGCATCTCCACTTTTGGAGTCGTTTCTTCCCTCTGCACAACAGGAGCCTTTGACTGCGAAGCTTCATGAAAGGGCTTCCCGCTCCAGACGTTTTCGAGGCTGATAGCTGCCTTCTTTGAACGGGCCTCTTTCTTCTCGGGACTTTCCGATGGAACATTCTCGTTGATTGGTGCGGCGCAGAGGAGAAGTCCGGCCGCCGCGACAGGAAGCTCATTTACGAGTGCAGTCCGGAGAAACTGTTCAAATCCAACCGGGCCGAGGCGGTTGAGACTACGCCGGAGGTCTTCTGGTGAGAACAGCGACCAGATGGAAGGAGAGAGAGCGAGCACGAGGTCACCATCATAGAGATCGCCGCTTGATACCTCGGTAAAGGTTTTAAGTGGATGTGGCTCGCTTTCTGTATCGGCAAGTCCTTCGCTGATGGAGTTGAGTGCTTCTTGGCGGGCGAGATAAATCGAACCGTCACCAGTCACTGAAAAGTGAAAGGCGTTTTCGTTCACTGCGCCAATCGCCCCGTGCAGATGACCGAGCCAGGAGATATTGCCGTGCTTGACGATTTCGGCGAGGGCGACGTTTATCTTGTGGAGCGCCGCGTCGAAGCTATCAACGGGGCTGCGTTTTGGATTGGCGAAATACTCCTTCTTGGCGACGGAGGCGAGGAAATTGACGATGTAGGCCCCGTCCTGATCATGGATCTCTACTTCAAAGAAACCGAAGAGCGTCCCGAGCCCGTGGCCCGCAACGTTGTCGCTCGCGTAGTGGAAGGCGATGATGTATGGCTCTTGTGAGCGACCCGTTCCGACTACGATCTCTTTGAATATTTTTTCTAGAATGATTGGGGAAGGTTTCTTCGCCCGATCATCGATGCGTTGGCGCATACTCTATAGTATACCACAAATAGCCTGAAAAAAGTCCTTCTTTATCCCTCAATCAAGCCTCAAAGCGAATGATTTTAGCTTTGACTTTTCAGGCGGTGGTTCGTATACTGGGGCTACTGCACGCCTAACTCATGTAATGGCCCCTTCTCCGTATGTCTGTTGCCCTCTTTGAAGCCTTATTCGGTTCTCGTGCGCGAGCCAAGCTCATCCGCTTCTTCACGATGAATCCGGAAGCCGAGTTTACAATCGTTGATGTCACAGAAAAGACACTCCTCTCTCGGAATGACGTCTTGCGTGAGGTGAAGCGTCTCGCCAAGATGAAATTCGTCACCGAGAAATCACGCCAGGGGAAGAAGTTGTATATGAGTAATGTTGATTTTCCATTCTATCTAGAATTGAAGACACTCGTCTCGAAGCTCAATGTGAATGCTCAGTCCCAGGTTTTCCGTAAATTGAAAACAGTTGGTGAGGTGAAGCTTATCCTCATCAGCGGCCTTTTCCTGAACTATCCGAAGGCGAAGGTTGACATGGTCTTGGTCGTGAATAACATCAACCGGACGAAGCTGCGTCAGGCGATCACTCATCTCGAGGCTGAGGTTGGCAAGGAAATCCGGTTCGTCCTCATGAACAGCGAGGAGCTTCACTATCGTCTGAATATGCTTGACCGGTTCTTCATTGAGTTTCTCGAGGGGCCATACGAAGAAGTGGTTAATAAGGTGGCAGAGCTGAAGCGCTTTATCGCCGGGCTCCGAAAATAGCCATGTCATCAGATACCATCATGACTGTCCTCGTCGCGCTCCTCCTCGGAGGGGGTGTCGTTGGGACAATTTTCTTGTTTCAGGGAAGGCTTCGCTCGACCGAAGCAAAGCGCCGATTACTCGAAGAGGAGGTTTCAGGGCTCGGCCGAATGGTGCGTGAGGATATGCACCAGTTTTCAAAGACGCTCTTTCAGGAGCTTCACAATATGCAGTCGACTCTGGATAAGCGTCTCCATGACAATACGGAGCGCCTCGATCAACGGCTCGATAATGCCGGCAAGCAATTCCTCGATGTCCGAGAACGTCTCGCCGCGATGGGTAAGACCAACGAGCAGATTCTTGAGGTAACCAAGGATGTCGCATCACTCCAGGATATTTTGAAAGCGCCGAAGATCCGAGGTGGTTTTGGTGAGATGATGCTCGCTGATATGCTTTCCCAGATGTTGTCCAAGGAGAATTATGCGCTCCAGCATACCTTCAAGACTGGAGAGACGGTCGATGCACTCATCACACTCCAGGGTGGATCGATTAGCGTTGATTCGAAGTTTCCGTTGGAGAATTTCAAACGAGTGATCTCGCTTGAAGGTGATGGCGACCGGGCGGCAGCGCGACGGCTCTTTATATCTGACGTGAAGAAGCACGTTGATGCGATTTCAGCGAAGTACATCCTCCCGAGTGAGGGGACACTCGATTGGGCGCTGATGTACATCCCGGCCGAAAATGTCTACTACGAGATTATCATCAAGGATGACGATCAGCTTGGGTTGTATGAGTATTTCAACAAGAAACGTGTGATTCCGGTATCACCGAACTCTTTCTATGCGTACTTGAAGACAATTATGTTCGGGCTCCAGGGGATGCAGATTGAAAAAAGGGCCAAGGAGATGTTCGTTCAGCTTGAAAAGCTTGGGCAAGACTTCGGGAAATTTAATGAGGAATTCGAAGTGCTCGGCAAGCATATCTCCAATACGGGTAAGAAGTATGAGGATGCCGAAAAGCGACTCCTCCGCTTGGGTGACCAGATGGAGCGGACGCGGCTCGCCGCCCCGGAAGATGAGCTTGCTGTGAAACCCGTCCTCCCGCAGGAGCTATGAGCACCCCGACCCTCTTATCTGAAGCGTTGTCTGAGACGATCTTTCATCGGAGCCGATTGTTCGTCTGGCGATTTGGTCTGGCTATTTTCCCCATCCTCTTCGGCCTGGTTGCATTTTTTATCCGTCCTTCATCGGATACGGTCATCCTCCGTTACAATGTCTTTTTTGGTGTTGATCTTCTTGGTGTATGGTGGCAAGCCCATCTCGTTCCAGGAATCTGTCTCGCCTTTTTCATTGGTAATCTCATTTTCGCTGAACTCCTTTTCCGAAGGGGCTCCAGGCTCGCGGCGCTGATTCTTGTCTATGGGTCGGTCGTCGTAGCCGTTTCTGGTGCACTGGCAACAGCGACTCTTCTTTTCATCAATTCCTAAGCGGCTGGCGTATGGAGCACGGTGCTGGCTTCTACCTCATATCCTGGTTCGGAGCTTTAGCATCCGCTATAGGCCTTTTTCTCCTCGTCCTGCATATCCCATACTTACAGCGAGCGAGGGTGCGGCATGAGGATGGTCGGACATCCGCTGCCCCAATCATATTCCGGCTTGGTGGGTTCCTCCTTGCTTTTGTTTTCCTCACACTCCTCTTGCTTGATCAGCGTCTGGAGGGGACTCCTTCATATTGGGCGCTCTGGGTTGGGACGCTCGGCATTATGGCTTTCTCGATCGTGGACGATCTGTCCCATGTCTTGTGGCCGTGGCATCTCGGGTTCCAACTGCTTTTAGCCGGACTGGTCTTTTCATCCGGGATGAAGATCCAGCTCGGCGGTTATTTTCCAATCCTGTCTTCCTGGGACGGATCGGCCCTGATTGGGCTTCTCCTGGTATCAGCCTGGATCGTCCTGGTTATGAATGCCGTTAACTGGATTGATGGGATGGACGGCCTGATGCCGGGAGTGGCTGCGCTTTCATTCGCTTCGGTCTTCTTTCTATCACTCCAACCGGAGGTGAATCAACCGGCTGTCGGCATCCTCTCGATTATGCTCTTTGCGCTCGCGCTCGGACTGCTTTTCTTCAACTGGTATCCGGCACGCATCTTGGCCGGTACAGGCGGCGCTTATTTCTTTGGTTTCGCACTTGCCGTCCTGGGACTCTATGCAGGAATGAAGGTCGCAACACTTCTCCTCGTGCTTATCGTCCCGGTATTTGACGCCCTTTTCGTTGTTTCTCGGCGACTTTTCCTTGGCCGAGCGCCCTTTCACCCTGACGAAGAACACCTCCATCATCTTCTTCGTTCGTTTGGCTGGGGCCCGGGTCGGATTGCAGCCACGTATCTCATCTTGACGGCAGCCATGAGCCTCCTCGCCCTTTCTCTCGAAGGCGATAGGAAGATTCTCCCTTTTGCCTTTGGCGGCATCACCCTCTTTCTCATCTCGATACTGCTCAATATTTTTTTTCGGGAAAAAAGTAGAGCCGAAGTATGAAGACCGAAAAAAATTACATCAAGAGAGCAATCGTGCTCCTCGGCGTCGCCGCTCTCGGTGTGCTCACCATTGGATTATTTCATTTCTCTTCCCGATTTGATTCAAATGACTCGCGGACATTTCCGACGAGAGCATTCGGAGGCGGGAATATTTGGGAGCTTGAGGTTGTGGCGACACCAGAGGAGAGACAGCTTGGTCTTGGTGAGCGCAATCGGCTCGCTTCTGGCCATGGCATGCTCTTTCTCTTCGATACACCTGACCGTTACGGATTCTGGATGAGGGGAATGCGCTTTCCCATCGACATCATTTTTCTCTCCCGAGGTAAAGTTGTTGCGGTTGAACGTTCTATTGATCCAAGTGACGGGCGGATTATTACCCCAGACACCCCAGTTGATCAGGTGCTCGAGGTCAATGCTGGAGAAGCATCCAGTCTTTCTCCAGGCAATCGAATCTGGTACTGGCGTTGATGCTGGAGAAAACCTTTTGAAAAGCCAAAAACCCCGGAGTCCGGGGTTTTTGGTGCAATTGCAGAAGGTACGAGAGTCGTGTTCTAAGGCACAAGTTTACGAGCGATAGGCTGCTACACGGTTGGAATACTGCTTCAAGTGGCTGAGTTGGTCCACATTGAGCGTCTTCGATTGGTCGATCGCTTGGCGAATCAGGTCCTTCGAGAATTCGACAGATTGACCAATGGCGAGACTGTGTTGGTTGACCGTTTTCCTAAGATAATCTTCGATGTAGACCTTGTGTTCACCGGAAAGCGATGAGTCGGGAGTCTTCTCGAGATAGTTCATGAGGGCGCGGCGGGCCAGATGAGTCGTTCCGTCACCGCGGGAAGCGGTTTCGACGAATGATCCGTCAGTCTCTTTGCTGAGCTCTGTCGGAACAGTTGCTGTCTTTGCTGGATCGTTTGTGGCTTTCATTTCGGTCGGCTGCGTTGAGTCCATGTCGTCGGATTCGGTAGCGACGGTATCGTCGGTCGTATCGAGCATCTCATCGGCGCGCTGCGAGTAGGAATAAATACCAAGGGCGATGGCTGCGACGATAAAGAAGCTGACGATGACGCGCAGGTTTTCCTGAAGCCAGACTTTTGCTTGATCAGTGATTCGCTCTTCTTCGTTTGCGTTCATGTTTTCATCCATAAGAGTCACCTCTCTTTCTAGCTATACAGATTAGATTTGTGAATGTGCCGCTTGCGTTGAAGCCCCAATGGGAGGCCTTTTCGTTCCGAAAAGAGCCACATTCGCCCATTTCTTCCTCCATAGTACGGTTCTAAAATGGTGGTGTCAATCTAGACAAAAATTACTGTTTTCTGCTTAATGAAGCCGGAAATTGAACTTTCGAGGTCGTCAACCAAGAGGACGGAGAGTCTTTTGTTTTGACTGAAGTGTTCAATGCGCCTCTTCTAGAAAAACTTTTCTTAATATCGACATCTCGAAACGTTGGAGCAGTACCCCATACTCGGAATTTTTTGTTGAGACTAGTGGTTGCTCTAGTATTCCAATCAGATGACAGATATTTTTTAGGATAAAAAATAAATATGAATGCGTGAGTCAGCGAGTGACTATCAAATGAATAGGAGAATATTTTTTTGACTTGTGAGAATGTAAGAAGAGAAAAAACTCTTGACAAGCTCTTTGCAAAAGAAAAAAAAAGAGTATACTGTAAGTGTGTGAGAAACTTCACACGTGCGTAGAACAAAATTGTTCTGCAAACAAATAAAAAAATAACATCGTGACCGTAAACATACGGAAACGAAAACAAAATTTTGGAAGGAGGTGACCTATATTATGGCAACAAAGAAAAAGAAAGTAGCCAAGAAGAAGGTGACCAAGAAGAAAGTTACCAAGAAGAAAGCTACTAAGAAGCGCCGTGCCTAATTGGTACTGACGATTCAATCAAAAACTCTGCTTCGGCAGAGTTTTTGCTTTAAGTTATCGGAGCGATGGTGCCGGAGACTATCCGCTCTTTATGTGCGTAGTCTTTGGTTACAGTGACGGAACCAGGGAGAGCATGGCGAGCTACAAGTGATTGAAGAGAAGCAGTCTGTTCAGGGCTTATTTCAAAGGAAAAATAGACTTTGACACCCGCTATACTGAGCGCGTGAAGCTCTTTCCAGAGACGTCGATAGTGGTCGAGTCCATCCTGTCCGCTTTCGAGTGCGCTCTTTGGTTCATGTAGCTTTACATTCGGTGCGGTCGCCTGATAAAGTGCTTTGCTCAGATAGGGTAGGTTGGCCACGATAAACACTTCATCAAAGGTCTTCAGTGTTTGAGTGAGTGCGTTGAGGAGATCGCTCTCGATGAACTGGATTCGTTTTTCTACCCCGTGACGCTTCGCATTCTTCCGTGCATAGCGGAGGGCAGTTTTTTCTGTATCGACTGCATACCAAGAAATTTTTTCTCTCTTTGATGATTGGAGTGAAATGAAGAGACTGGTGACGATCGCACCACTGCCCGTTCCAATATCAACAACCGCATATTTTTTTTCTTTTTGAATGTCTGTATCAGAAATATTCTTGAGAAGGAGCTCGACAAGTATTTCTGTTTCAGGTCGCGGGATGAGGATACCGGGGCCAACTAAAAATTTCCGGCCATAGAATTCTTTCTCACCGATGATGTACGCAATTGGTTCGTATTTCTCGGTGCGTGCCAGAGCAACTTGATAGCGTTTCAACTGTAGCGCAGTAAGCAGGAGGTCGTTATGTGCCAAAAGGAAAGCTCGCTCTTTCTTCAGAATAGATGAAAGTAAAACCTCCCGATCGAGGTGGGGGAGAATCGGCTTCAGTTTGAGCGCTTCTTCAACAGACATACTTTTTCGCTCTTCTACATGAATTTTAGCCCTTTCTGGAGCTATTGCAGTGGACTTTTTTAGGCTCGTTCACCTCATCCATTCTTCCCTTGAATCATTTTCATACGAAAAAAGTGTTTTTTCCTTCACTTAGCTTTTCTTTCCCTCCGCTTCGAGCTTCAGACGCATATCTTCGGTCTCGAGGAGGTCGAGGATGGGGCCAAGGGCACCGGCGAGGATACCGGGGATATTGCTCCAGTTTTCCTTGATGCGGTGGTCGGTGACGCGATCCTGGGGGAAATTATACGTTCGGATCTTTTCACTTCGATCGCCGGTGCCGATTTGGTCCTTCCGGGCATCACCCTGTTCTTTGCGTTGACGTTCCTCTTCCTGTTCCCAAAGCCGGGCACGGAGGACTTTCATCGCCTTTTCCCGGTTCTTGATCTGGGACTTCTCATCCTGGCAGCTGACGACCAGATTGGTCGGGAGGTGGGTGATGCGTACCGCACTATAGGTTGTATTGACGGACTGTCCACCCGGGCCGGACGAACAGAAGGTATCAATTCGGAGATCCTCTGGTCGTACCACGATCTCGATATCGTCGACCTGAGGGAGGACGGCGACAGTCACAGTCGAAGTATGGACACGGCCCATTTTTTCGGTCTCAGGGATACGCTGCACACGATGGACACCGGACTCGTACTTGAATTTCTGATAGACGGAAGTGGCGCTGCGGCCGCGGTTCACCTCAAACGTGATTTCCTTGTAGCCACCGACTTCGCTCGCATGGGAATCGAGGAGGGTAGTCTGCCAACCGAGGAGTTCGGCATAGCGCGCATACATCCGGAAAAGTTCGGCCGCAAAGAGACTGGCCTCATCGCCACCCGCCCCGGCTCGGATCTCGACGATGATATCCTTGGCATCATTTTTATCCTTGGGGAGGAGGAGTCGCTTCAGCTCCGTCTCGAGAGTCTCTTTTTCAGTGGCAAGAGAAATATTCTCCTCGAGGGCCATCGCTTTGAGCTCTTCATCATCTTCAGTCTGGGTGATTTCAGCATTTTCCCGGAGACTTTTCTCGATTGCTCGAAGCCGGTTAATGCGCTCCATCACGATATCGAGTTCAGCCCTGCGTCGCCCCAAGGTCATCAGCTTTTCGGGCGCATTCAAAGTAGCCGGGGAGGATAATTCCGCCTCGATTTCTTTCACTTCTGATTCAATTTTAGCGATCAGATCGTGCATATGTATGTCAGACTAGCTTCTCTATGAACAAAAAACAATCCTCGAGTGGGATTGTTTCAGTTTCAAAACGATACAGCTAAGCTGCCTGTTCCGCTTTGGCGGCTTTAGCGATTCGGATGGCTTCAGCGGCTTTCGTTTCCTTTTCAGCCTTTTCGGCAGTCTTTTTGTCAGCTTCCGCTTTGGCGGCTTTCTTTTCTGCAACAGCCGTCTTGTCGGCCCTGGTCTTTTCGGCCCGTTCAGAGAGCTTCTTGAAGCGGTCAACCCGACCACCCGCGTCGACGAACTTCTTCTTACCGGTGTAGAACGGATGGCAATTGGAACAGATTTCCGTATTGATAGCGGGGATGGTGGAGCCAGTGACGAAGCTATTGCCGCAGACACAGGTCACGGTCACTTTTTCGTGATAGGTAGGATGGATGCCGGTCTTCATAGGGGTCGTGAGAAATATGTATAGCCGAGTCTATCATGCGAATTCTAAATTGACAAGTGTCGGAGAGTGACGTATCCTAGGAGCGCTTTGTCACGGCCTGAAATGGTCGATTGACGAATCACACATATCCGTCAGAGCGCCCTTTCCTGCCCTGAGTGCATCGAAGGGTTTAGGGCGAAACAATCCTGAGGATAGAGGTAAATTAATCTAAGGATAAAGCGTATGTCGGATGTCGTAGCGGCTCCCAAGGCCGAAGCACCTCTCTTGGCTGAGGGTGCGGTTCAGTATTTCGAAGGGTTTGATTTCAGTCGGGTTGATGATTCAATCGAGTCGCTCTTGAAGGCGGGCGTTCACTTTGGTCACTTGAAGAGCCGGCGCCATCCCCGGATGGAGGAGTATATCTTCACGACTCGGAAGAATATTAATATTCTGAATCTCGAAAAAACCAAGGAATGCCTCGAGCGGGCCTCGGAGTTCCTCATGAGTGTCGCGAAGAGTGGCAAACCAGTACTCTTCGTCGGCGTGAAGAAGCAGACGCATGACGCGGTGAAATCGCTCGCGGTCCGGCTCAGTATGCCGTACGTCGTTGATCGCTGGCTCGGCGGAACACTTACGAATTACGCGCAGATTCGCGGTCGGGCAAAGTATCTTGTCGAGGGTGAGGCGAGTTTCGTGGCGGGTGACTTCAAAAAGTACACCAAGCTCGAGCAGCAGAAGAAAAGCGAGGAGCTCGAGAAGCTGGAACACAAGGTCGGCGGTCTCCGAAATTTGCCAGAACTCCCAGGTGCTATCGTCATCGCTGACGCCAAAGAAGCGGGTCTCGTCATTAAAGAAGCCGAAAAGCTCGGCATTCCGCTCGTCGGCATCGTCGATACGAACGCTAATCCGAGTGCGATCGACTATCCGGTTCCAGGCAACGATGATGCCCTGTCATCGCTCCGTCTCCTCCTCGGTCTCCTCGGCCGCTCGGTCGAGAGAGGAAGCGCCCAGAAGGCGGCCGTGAAGCCTGTTATGCCTGAAAAATCCCCTCAAAGCGGATCTTTCGGAAAGGCGTAGTTTCCGGGTTTCCCTGTTTTCTTCTAGAATAAAAAAGAAGCACCTATGAGTACCATGGAACAAGTGAAGGCATTGCGTGAAAAGACCGGCGGCGGCATCGTCGAGGTGAAGAAGGCGCTCGATGAGGCAAATGGAGATGAATCCAAAGCCATTGAGATTCTCAAAAAGCGCGGTGAGGCAAAGGCTTTGAAAAAGACGGATCGGACTGCGGGTGAGGGGATCGTCGTATCATACATCCACTCCAACAAGCGTGTCGGGACACTCCTCACGCTCCTCTCTGAGACAGACTTCGTGGCTCGCAATAGCGATTTCCAGGAATTAGCCAGGGATCTCGCGATGCATGTGACGGCGATGGCGCCGCGTTATATCCAGCCCGAAGACGTCCCAGCAGCTCTCGTTGAGAGCGAGCGGAAGATCTGGGAGGAACAAGTCGCTGGAGAGGGGAAGTCAGCTGAAATCACAGCCAAGATTCTCGAGGGCAAGGAGAAGAAATTTCGTGAAGAGCTCGCATTGCTCACTCAACCATTTGTGAAAGATCCGACGAAAACTGTGCAGGCGCTCATCACGGAAAGCATCCATCGCATTGGGGAGAAGATCCAGGTAGGCAGCTTCACTCGGTTTGAAATCTAACTCCGCGCTCGGAAGCGGGCGAACGTCTTACGATCATGTGGTATCTCGTCATTCCGCCCATCGTCTTTATCGGGAGTCTCGGACTGCTCTTCTGGTTTCTCTCACGGAAATCGAGTGACCCGGCGGTGCTGGGTCGGATGGCGCAGGATGAGCTTGTGCCTGTTCCACGAAGTTTTCTCTTCATCAAGGAAGAGACAGGCCTTCGTATCCTAGAGAAACTGACGAAACGGCTCAATCTCCTCTCACTCAAGTTCCATAATCGCTTCAACCAACTCTCGGGAGTGCTCCGCAATCGGCGAGAGCGCGTCCAAGAAGCGCATGACGCGGCTTCGGTCGCGGCCGAGAAAAGTCGTTTCTGGGATCGTTGGCAGCGTCGGCATGGCAAGAATGAGGAGGGGGTAATGGCACCGGAAGATGCCGTGCTTCCGATTTCAGGTGAGGCCGAGCGAGTGACTGTGAAGCAAGAGGTGGCCAAAGAGGAAACATTCGCTACGGTCGCCCGGGAGAAAGTGGTGCAGATTCGAGACGTTGGTCGGAGTTTGGGTGACTCAATTGTTTCAAGGAGTGAGGAAACTGCTCGGGTATTTCGTCGGCGACGTGTTTCTCCGACCGGGCAGAAGCGACTCTCCGAGGAGGAACTCATTGATCGGATTGCACGCAATCCGAAAGATGCTCCGGCGTACGAAGAACTCGGCGACTTTTATATGGAGAGTGAAAACCTTTCCGACGCCAAGGCGTGCTATCGTCAGGTGATTAAGCTTTCGCCACTCAACCGCGAAGTAAAGGATAAAATTCGCCGCCTCGAGCGTCTCCTTGTCCACAAGGAGAAGTCTCAGAGTTGATGCATTTGGTATTCTTGGCTAAGATACGAAAGTTATCTTTCACACTTATGATGGATAATGCCGGAGGGCTCGGAATAGCCGAAGTAGCTCAGTTGGTAGAGCAACGGTTTGTACCCGCCCTGTCACCAATCTTTGATATCATTGCCGTGAGACCGGGCAAAAAATTAAGAACGGTTTCCTGCCTGAGTAGCTCAGTTGGTAGAGCAACGGTTTTGTAAACCGTGGGTCGTCGGTTCAAGCCCGACCTCAGGCTCCAAGGATTGATAAGAGGGATTGGTGACGGGGTAGATGTGTCTTACGGGGCAAGCTTGGGCCTGACTCAGGGTTAAAATATGGGTGGATGGTAGAGTGGTCTATTACATCAGACTGTAAATCTGACGCCTTCGGGCTTCGGGGGTTCGAATCCCTCTCCACCCACAACGAGTTTTTGCTTTCATGTTCATGAGAGCAAAAGATCGTTTTAGAGTTTGAGGGATGAGAAGGGCGCGAGTCGAAAGCGAGTAAATCGAGCTTTCTGTGTGTAGCGCCCCGGCTCCGAGTCGGAGCGAGGAGGAATCCCTCTCCATCCACAGCTAAAAGAATGCAGTAATATATTATGGTGAGTGCATACAAGTTAGTAGTGTATGATCTCTATCCTCTCGAAGTAAGATAAGCAGGCCGTTGTAGCTCAGTTGGTAGAGCAACGCCATGGTAAGGCGTAGGTCACCGGTTCAAATCCGGTCAACGGCTCAGTTGAAGGGGAAGAAAATCGTAAAGACTTGGCGTTCACGCCAAGTCTTTACTTTTATAGGTATCAGTGCTAGTTTCCGGCCATCCGCAACCATCAATTAGGGGACAGATCATGTCGCGGTTTGTTCTTTCTCTCGTTCTCATGCTGTGTGCTCCGCTTACGGCCAAGGCGGCGGACTGCTACTTCCTCCTGGGATACGGGAGCGGACAGTTCAGTCACAGTTACACCGAGAAGCTGGAGGACAAGCTCCTCGGCAATCGGTACATCGACGGTGCTTACGCAGTCAACTCCCGTAGCCAACCGTATCAGCTTGGGGGCGGCTGTCAGGTATGGAAATATGTGGCCGTCGAATTGGAACGTTTGGACGGCTATCGCCACGAGGTGATCACAACAGCGGCACTCTGTGTGAATGCGCTTGGAGAACGCATTTGCACGAAGCCGGGACTTCTCCGTCGGACAGCGACTCTCGAGGGGTGGGGACTCTCGCTCCTCGGCCGATATCCGCTCTCTGAACGGGTTTTCCTCACGGGACGTCTTGGCGTGCTGTCGGGGGTGGCTCGTGTCAGCCTGAGCTTTCCGGAGTCATCTGACCCGATCAGTCTTTCGCTCGAAGAGCGTGGTGTCATTCCGATGCTCGGTCTGGGTCTCCTCTATCAAGCGAATCAGCAGTTCTCGCTTGGCGTCGAGGCGGTGACGTTTGACGCCGAGCATAGCAAGATCGCGCGACTCGTCGGACGCTGGTCATTCTGACTGCTTTCCGCCCCAAGGGTGCCCTCATTAGCGAGGCACCCGTTTTTTTACTCAGACTTGGTGCGGTGGTTGACGAACCACCTACTTTCGCGTAGAGTGGGACTATTCTTTTGTCATCAATTTCTCGAAACACTATGGGCAAGATCAAGGACAACATGGCTAAGCTGAAGTGCAGCGATTGCCAGCGCATCACGCGCGAGACCTCGCGCAACAAAAAGAAGGTGAAAGAGAAACTTTCCCTCTCGAAGTACTGCCGCTTCTGTCGCAAGAACACCGTCCACAACGAATCAAAATAACTCTCTCCCTCTCACGGAGAGAGTCTCGTTGTATACTGGAAAGTACAGTGTTTGAACACTGTCGTTAGGGGCGTCGTATAATGGTAGTACAACGGTCTCCAAAACCGTTAGCGTGGGTTCGATTCCCCCCGCCCCTGCAGGAACAATTTAGAGTCACTGTCATTACGAAATACTACATTGCGACGGTTCCTACTTGGGGTAGTGAAGGAAGAGTTTGTCGACACGTATCAATCGTCTGCCATATTGCAAATATGGCCCCATCGTCTAGCGGCTAGGACACTTGGTTCTCATCCAAGAAACAGGGGTTCGATTCCCCTTGGGGCTACATGAAAAGAAATTCCGCTTGAGGCGGGATTTTATTTTTTCAAACAGCATTGACGGTACTTCGAAAGAAAAATGATACGATGGTTAGGAACGTTGAATGAAAAATACGTATGTCAGTAAAAAGAGAACGGATCCGAAATATCAATGAACACGCGGTTGGTCCTGGGCCGATTGTGTACTGGATGAATCGTGAGATTCGAACCGAGGATAACTGGGCGCTCCTGCATGCCCAAGAATTGGCGCTGGAGAAGAAGGTGCCCCTTATCGCGGTATACAATCTCGTCGCCGGCTTTCTCGGGGGTGGCTACCGGCAGTGGTCGTTCAAAATCGGCGGACTGAAAGGGGTTGAGGCAGCGTTCGCGAAAAAGAACATTTCATTTTTTTTGGTAGTGGATCGGGGAGAAAAAAATGAATCCTCAAAAAGACTACTTGATTTGTTTGCATCGGTGAAAGCGGGTGCGGTCATCACGGATTTCTCTCCCATTCGAGCTCAAAGAGAGTGGGTAAAAGAGATCAAAAAAAAAATCAGCTGCGCGTTCCAAATGGTCGATGCCCACAATATCGTTCCAGTTTGGGTAGCTTCGCCCAAAGAGGAATGGGCGGCGTATACGCTTCGACCGAAACTTCATCGGCTTCTTCCTGAATATCTAGAGCCTTTCCCGAAACTTCGAGCTCACCCAGTCCCTTTTACCGGAACCGTTCCGGCAATTGATTGGGCGTCATTATTTCAGGACCCGGCGATTGATCGGAGCATGACGGAGACCGATTTTGTTCCGGGGGAAAAGGCGGCGCATCAGGCGCTGACGACTTTTATCCGAGAGCAGCTGTCACACTATGCCACCAACCGTAATGATCCACTCGCGGAGGCACAGTCGAACCTCTCACCCTACTTTCACTACGGCATGCTCGCTCCAGCACGGGTGGCACTCGAGGTTGTTACTCATGTCGGTAAACCAGTACACGAGGTTTTGCATGCAGCTAAGAACAAGGTAAAGGTAAATCCGAACGGATCGCTCGGACTTGTCGATCACGCGAGTGCCTTTCTTGAGGAGCTGATCGTCCGGCGTGAGCTCGCTGATAATTTTTGTTTCTATAATCAGAATTACGATTCGGTGGAGGGTTTTCCTGAGTGGGCGAAGCGTTCGCTCATGAAAACACAGTCAGACAAACGTGAGTACATCTACTCGCTCGAGGAGTTCGAGGCGGGCAAGACGCATGATGCGCTCTGGAACTCGGCTCAGCTGGAAATGGTACGAAGTGGCAAGATGCACGGCTACCTTCGCATGTACTGGGCAAAGAAGATTCTCGAATGGACTAAGACACCCGAAGAGGCGATGCATGTTGCGATCGCCCTCAATGATAAGTATGAGCTCGATGGACGTGATCCGAACGGTTATGCGGGTATTGCCTGGAGTATCGGCGGAGTTCATGATCGGGCCTGGTTTTCTCGGCCGATTTTCGGAACCATCCGCTACATGGCGCGTTCTGGGTGTGAGAAGAAATTCGATGTGAAGGCGTACATTGCTCACTGGACAAAATCTTATTTCTGAAATATTGACAAAATTAAGTTTGTACTGTATAAATTTTGTTCTTTAACAACCTCTTTCAATCGCCGAAAATTCGGCATTTTCCCCTGTCGTACCATCTTTGCCAAGGAGCGTTTCTCATGAAAATCGTGCTTTTTCTCTTGCTGTCCTGTCTCTCCCATTTTGCTGCCGCCCTCGATGTAGCACTCGAGGTGAATACCCTGATTTACAAGGGTAAAGAATATGTCAGAAGTGGTCCCGTACTTCTGGACTATGAAGGGGCGAAACACCCTTACATTTATCCAGATTTTTGCCCGGGCGAAACCAGAGTGGGTTATCCCGACAAGTGTCTGCAAGAGGGAGTATTCCGCCGTGACCAGGTGAAAGGTCTCTTGAGTCTCACCGTGACGAGCTCTGATCCGGGCCTCGGCTGGTATGGGGTGTTCGGCCTCTGGCAATATGCGACCATGGAGCTCCGCTCCGACGCGAAGCTCGAATGTGGAATGCGTGCTTGCTGGGTGGTCAGCCGATGAAGACTTTGAATCAGTAAGGCGCACAGTCTTGTACGGCGGGGGCGGTGCGCAGTACCGTTTCCAGATGGGACCATTTTCCCTGACGCCGTTTCTCGGTCTCGTCGTGCATAAACCCACGATCAAATCCGTCTTTGGAACGGCTCATCTCCTCCATTTGGGAGTGAGAGGAGAGTTAGCTATAGCCCAGCGGACGAAGATTATCGTGAGTTACGGCCACTTCTCCAACGGCAGTCGTCTGGGGCTATCGAATCCAAAATCCCCCAATCAGGGGATTGAGTCCATCGGCATCGGCATAGGCCGAACATTCTGATCGCTCCAGCGAAGAGCAGTATTCGTCCTCATTCAGTTGAGGCAGGCGTCGTGGAATTTTTCCAAGGCGCCTTTTCTTTTTTGCGACGAAACAGTACAGTATGAATACTTACAGTATGTCTATGGCAACCCTTATTTTCGATATTGAGACCGTTGGCGAGGATTTTTCCGCCCTAGATGAGACGACCAAAGAAAGCCTGACCCGCTGGATCAAGCGTGAAAGTGGGGATGAAGCGGAATACACGGTCGCATTGAAGGACCTTGAGGATGGGCTCGGCTTTTCGCCTCTCACCGGGCAGATTGTAGCGATTGGTGTCCTCGATGCCGAACGGATGAAGTCAGCCGTGTACTATCAGCCAGCCGATACGAACGATACTGATTTTGAAGAAGGCTCCGCAAAATTTGAGGCCCTTTCGGAAAAAGCGATGCTCGAAAAGTTTTGGGAAATTGTGACGAAGTATGATACCTTCGTGACGTTTAATGGCCGTGGATTCGATGTGCCGTTTCTCATGGTGCGCTCAGCGATTCATGGCGTGAAACCAACCAAGAATCTCTTAGCGAATCGGTATCTCCAGTATCAACCCTACAATGCTAAGCATGTTGATCTGCTCGATCAACTCTCGTTTTATGGAGCACTCCGGCGGAAAGGTAGTCTCCATCTCTGGACTCGAGCGTTCGGGATCGAAAGCCCGAAAGCTCAAGGTGTAACGGGGGATGATGTGAGGGGTTTATTCAAGGAAGGGAAGTTCAAAGAGATTGCCCGCTATAATGCGCGGGACCTCGTCGCGACCCTCGAACTCTATCGCCGTTATGAGGAGTTTTTTACCTTTGAATCATGATTGGTACAGATAATACTTTCTGTTAGAATAACGAACGAATTTTAGACAGCTGCATGAATATTCAAGACACGCTCAAGGCCTTCAAGGAAGAGCTCGATCCAAAAATTGAGGCGTATTTTGATCGCGCGCTCGCGGACGCTAAGAAAGATGACGACCTTATCTACGAAGCCCTCAGCCACGTCAAAACCATGACTCTGTCGGGTGGGAAGCGTCTCCGACCGGCCTTTATGTGCTATGGCTACCTGGCAGCTGGTGGGACCGATCGGAAGCGATTACTCGAAACATCGATCGCATTCGAGCTCATCCACATGTTTCTCCTTATTCACGATGATATTATTGATCGAGATACACTCCGGCATGGCCAACCGACCTTGCATGAGCGCTACCGAGCTTGGGGGAAGAAGTATCTCGCGCTTGAAGATCCAGTTCACTTCGGCGACTCTATTGCTCTCATTGTTGGCGATATGCTCTTTGCGATGGGGAACGATATCATTTTTAATTCCGGGTTCCCAGAAAAAAACGTCTTCGCGGCGCTCTCTCGCATGCAGAAAATCGTGTCACATACCGTAGTTGGCCAAGCCCGTGATATTTATATCGAGTATCGTGGTGAGGCAACTTCGGAAGAAGTCCTTTCGATGTATGAAAAGAAAACGGCGCGCTATACGATCGAAGGCCCGCTTCATCTCGGCTCGCTCTTGGCTGGTGGTAGTCCGGAGCTGGCACGTGAGCTTTCTCAGTATGCGCTCCCGATTGGTATTGCCTTTCAGATTCAAGATGATATCCTTGGCATCTATGGCGATGAGAAGCGGATTGGGAAACCAGTGGGATCGGATATCCGTGAAGGAAAAATCACACTCCTAGTTTCACTCGCTTTCGAGCGAGCGTCACGTGAAACGAGGAGTGAATTAAAAGCCTTGCTCCGGCGTGGTACAGACCTCTCGATGGTTGATATCGAGCGTTTTCGCGCAATCATTCGCGAATCAGGCTCCCTTCAGGCGGCGAAGGACAAAGCGCTCGCCTTTATCGCCCAGGGCAAGCATGCCTTGGTTGAAATCAAAACAGTACCACTGGAGGCCCGGGAATTTCTCGAGGGTATTGCCGATTATATGGAAAAGCGCGATTATTGAGATTATGTCGACTGAAAAAGAAAATCAATCGAATCCGCTCTTGCCGCGTCATGTGGCAATCATTCCCGACGGCAATCGCCGCTGGGCGAAGGAGCACGGCTTTGAGAGTTGGGAGGGCCACGAGGCTGGCGCAAAACGGATTGAAGAGATTGTGCGCGAGGGCCGACGCCTCGGTATCCGCGAAGTCTCGTTCTGGGGGTCTTCGCTTGAGAATCTTTCCAAGCGGCCGCTTAGTGAGAAGCAGGCGCTGCTTCGCATCTATGCGACTTATTTTGAGAAGCTCATGGCTGATGAGGATGTCTTCCGCGACCGAGTGAAGATTCGTTGCATCGGGCACTGGGAGGAACAATTCCCTGATAGTTTGAAGTCTATCTTGCGACAGGGGATGGAGGCCACCAAAGAACATGATCAGTATTTCTTGAATTTTTTCCTCGCGTACAGCGGTGACGATGACATGCTCCAAGCAATCCAGCATATCGCCGGCAAGGGTCTCGCACCCGGCATGGTGACTGAGAGGGTTATCAAGGAGCATCTCATGACAGCTCTCATTCCATCTGTCGATCTCCTCATCCGGACCGGGGATGATCCACATTTGTCGGCTGGCTTCATGATGTGGGAGACCAAGGATGCTCAGTTGTATTTCCCGAATTGTCACTTCCCAGACTTTGATGCGTCCGGTTTTCAGGCGGCGATTGATGAGTATATTGACCGGGACCGTCGATACGGCAAATAAGCCAAAAAGAGACTTTTTATTCTGGGATGAGTCCGCTTGGCATCAAAAGAAAAGAGTCCTCGGCGAGGCTTGTTGACAACATTTCTCGTTTCCATTACACTGTGAGCACATTTGAAAAGTGCATACGGCTCCTGTGAGAGAGGGTATACTGACGCGATGCAAGACTGAGGAACGCATGAATTATACGCACCACTCTCTTTTTGTGTTGGCTCACCTCGCTCTCGCTTGTCGAAGCGGGCAAAGTAACCCCCTCGCCGGAACTGATGCAAAATATGGGAAATAATAAAGAACTCATCCGTTTTGATGGAGAGGTAACCGAAAGCCTCCCCAGCACAACCTTCAAAGTCCGTCTCGATAACGGGCATGAAGTGCTCGCCCACATTTCGGGCAAGATGCGGGTGCACTATATTCGTCTCCTCCCCGGTGATCGCGTCACGGTCGACATGAGTCCCTATGACCTCACCAAGGGCAGGATCGTCCAGCGTCTCAAATAAGTTATGAAAGTCCGAGCCTCCGTAAAAAAAATCTGTGTTCATTGCAAGACCGTAACTCGCCGCCGGGTGATTCGTGTCATCTGCAAGAACCCGAAGCACAAGCAGCGTCAAGGATAAAAAAACTATGCTCCGTATCTCCAGCATCAACCTGCCTGATAATAAGCGTGTCGAGATTGCTCTCACGTATATTTATGGCATTGGACGGCCGACCAGCCGCAAGATCCTCGAGTCCCTCAGTATCGACCTCGATACTCGGACAAAAGATCTCTCTGAAAAAGACGCTAATCGGCTCCGTGAGACGATCGAGAAAGAACACCGTGTTGAGGGCGAACTCCGTCACCAGGTGAAGATGAACATCAAGCGCCTGAAGGAAATCGGTTCCTATCGTGGCATCCGCCATGCTAAAGGCCTCCCGGTACGCGGTCAGCGAACGAAAACGAATACTCGTACGGTTCGTGGCAATGTAAGAAAAACGATGGGTAGCGGTCGCAAGAAGTCTGATAGCAAGACATAAGGAATACTATGGCAGAAGAGCTCACAACCGAAAAAGTGAAAGTGGAAGCGCCGGCAGTCGAAGAGACTGATGCGAAGAAGCGCGTCAAGAAGGTAAAGCGCCTCGTCCAGAAAGGTCGGGCGAACATCCAGTGTACCTACAACAACACCATCATCACGCTCGCTGATTTGAATGGTGGTGTGCTCGCTTGGTCGAGCTCTGGCCACCTCGGTTTCAAGGGCGCCAAGAAGTCGACTCCGTACGCCGCGACTCAGGTCGTCGCTGAAGTTGCTGAAAAGGTGAAGAAGTATGGCCTCCAAGAGCTCGAAGTCTATGTGAAGGGTGTGGGGAGTGGTCGAGAAGCTTCGATTCGCGCCCTTGCCAACAACGGTTTCGAACTCGTTTCCATCAAAGATATTACTCCAGTTCCGCACAACGGCTGTCGTCCACGCCGTCCACGCCGCATCTAATTCCACGCATACTATATGGCCAAGAATCTCGATTCCAAGTGTAAACTCTGTCGGCGCGCCGGCGAAAAACTCTTCCTCAAGGGTGATCGTTGTCTATCGCCTAAGTGTGCGATGGTGCGCCGCCCCTATGCTCCAGGCGTGCATGGTCAGAACCCGTCGCGTGGCCGAAGTGAATTCGGACGTCAGCTTTCTATGAAGCAGAAGATCAAGCGCCTGTACGGTGTCCTCGAGCGACAGTTCCGCCACCACTTCGAGGAGAGTAAGGAACGTCAGGGAGCAACCGGCGACCTCCTCCTCCAGCGGCTCGAATGTCGTCTCGATAACGTGGTATATCGTCTCGGTTTTGCCGCTTCTCGGACGGCTGCTCGTCAGCTGGTTGGCCACAAATTCTTCACCGTCAATGGTAAGCGCATGAATATTGCTTCCTATGAAGCGAAAATTGGTGACGTGATTGCCCTGAAGGCCAGCAAAGAAGAAAAGACCTTGACGAAGAACCGGATTGAAGTGTTGAAGAACAAGAACGATGTGCCGCATTGGCTCGCGCTCGACGCAGACAAACTCGAGGGACGCGTGCTCGCGCTTCCGTCTCGTGAGGATGTCGGAATCTCCGTCGATGCTCAGATGGTCGTCGAATACTATTCGAAGTAATTTCAACTGGTAACCATTTTGTCTGCTCCTGGCAGACACCATACTTATGCAAAACATCACCTTGCCGCACCAGCCAATTTATACTGAACTCGGTCCCAACCATGGGAAGCTCGAGGTCGGAGGTTGCTACCCGGGCTACGGCGCGACACTCGGCAATGCACTTCGTCGAGTGCTCCTTTCATCGCTCCCAGGCGCGGCCGCTCGCTCGATTAAGCTCAAGGGCGTCTCACATGAGTTCTCGACTATCCCAGGCGTGATGGAGGACGTCGTCCAGGTGATCCTTAACCTGAAGCAGGTACGCTTTCGCTCCCATTCAGACGAAGCCGTTACCGTAACGTTGAAAGCGAAGGGTGAAGGTGTTGTCACGGCATCAGCTATCAAATGTCCGAGCTCTGTCGAGGTTGTTAATGGTGACCAAGTGATTGCCACTCTTTCCGATAAGAAAGCCGAATTTGAGATGGATATCATCGTCGACCGTGGTCTCGGCTATATCCCGGTCGAAGCCCGTGAAGAAGAAGAGCGCGAGATTGGAGAAATCGCCATCGATGCCATCTACACTCCGATTAAGCGTGTAAACTACGAAGTCGAAAACATGCGCGTCGGTAAGCGGACTGACTATGACAAGATCACACTTGAGATTGTGACAGATGGAACGCTCTCTCCGGTTGCAGCGTTTGATCAGGCCGTCACACTCCTCGTCGCCCAGTTCTCGGTTCTGCCGACCGGTAGCACCGTATTGAGTGAAGAGGCTCCGGCCGAAGAAAAAAAGCCAGCCAAGAAAGCGAAGAAAGAAAAAGAGACGATGGCTGAGGCAGTAGAAACGGAATAATCGAATTCATCGTTAGTATCCACGGATATGCAGCATCGAAACAAAGGTCGAATCCTCAGTCGCAAAGCGGGTCCACGCCGCGCTCTCATGAAAACCATTATGGGGAGCCTCATTATGCGTGAAAAGATCACCACGACTCTCGCTAAGGCCCGCGAGATCAAGAATCATATCGACCAGCTCGTGAACAAGGGAAAGCGCGCCGAGGCCAACAAGGATCGTCGCCAGGCTGAACTTCGACTCCTCCGTCAGAAGCTTTCCCTTGAAGCGACCAAGAAGATTTCGAGCGATTTCGTGAAGCGCTTTGAAACCAGGAAGAGTGGCTATACTCGGATTACCAAGCTCGAGCGGCGTCAGGGCGATGGAGCTGAAATGGCTGTCATCGAATTTGTCTAAAGCCCGTATGAAGAACACTGAAACGACAATGAAGGAAAAGAAGGGGGTTGTCCGCGCGACTCATCTCTTTGATGCGCAAGGACAGGTCCTCGGTCGGCTCGCGACGGAGATTGTGAAGGTGCTTTCCGGCAAGGGGAAGACAAACTTTGCGCCGCATATCGATGCCGGTGACATCGTCATCGTGACGAATACAGATGGTATCGAAGTGACTGGCAACAAGCGCCAGGACAAGATGTACCATCGCTTCTCGGGCTACCCTGGTGGTATCACCTCGATTTCCTTTAAGGACCAGCGCGAGAAGGATTCGACCAAGCTCATCTGGCAGGCGGTCTACGGGATGCTCCCGAAAAATTCGCTCCGAGCCAAGATGCTCACCCGGCTCCGCCTCTTCAAGGACGGCGAGTACGGCAATCGGAAGATCGATGTGAATCACTCTATTTAAAGACTATTATGGTTGTAAAGAAGACCGTCATCGCGAAAGAGACCCCCGCCCAAACTGGGTCCGTTGCGGTCGTGAAGAGAACTGTTACGAAGACTGTGGTAAAAGAAAAAGAAGCGCCCAAAAAGGCAGCTGCTGATGCTGGCCGGTATGTCTATGCGGTTGGTCGTCGCAAAACGGCAGTGGCCCAAGTCCGTTATTTCGCCGATGCGAAGTCCGACACACTTGAGATCGTCGTGAACAAGCGGCCGTATAATGAATACTTCAATACCTTCGAGCAACGTGAAGCGGTCGTCGCTCCGCTCAAAGTTGTCGGCAAGTCCGAAGTCGCGAAGATCTCTGTGCTTGTCCGGGGCGGTGGACTCTCCGGTCAGGCTGACGCGGTAAAGCTCGGCATTGCACGTGCCCTCGTCGAACATGATATCCTCGTTCGCCCAGCCTTGAAAGCCGAGAAGCTCCTGACTCGTGATGCGCGTGCGGTGGAGCGCAAGAAGCCGGGTCTGAAGAAAGCTCGTCGCGCACCGCAGTGGGCCAAACGGTAGGTTGGAATGGGGAATTTGGAATATTGAATATAGACCCTGGGAAACCAGGGTTTTGGCTTTTTGACAGGAACCTTCGGGGGGGGGTACTATGAGAGCGTGTAGATTAGGAATACACACTAGAGTGGTAATTATACTTATGAGTAATTTTGAGCAGCTATCATCGTCCGTGCCATCATCTCCCAAAGAGCTGCCAATACGCTCGTCGAATGTTGATTCGGGTGTTGATAACGGCCGATTCATTCCGGATAAAGAGCTAACCTACCCTCGACCTGATAGGAAAGTTTTTAGAGACGACGGAAGAATCGGTATTCCGATGGAGGGGAACGAGAAATACTATGATGATTTAGAAAAATACCGAGCAGATCAAGTTGGTAAGGAGCCGTTATCTTTTGGGGCAGACGATGGGACTGAGCGCCTTGGTTGGTTGAGGAATGCCCAAATTCATAATGTGGTTGTAGCTAAAATTGACGAGCAAATTCTTGCTCTGTCTGAAACAGGCAACCCTGGCGAAATAGCGAGGCGCAATCATCTTCGGGATGTAAATTTTTTTCTTATTGGACTGAGGGAAAAGAAAGAAAAAGATTTGAGTGCTTTTGGTGACGCAAAAGAGCAACTTGAACAGTTGAAGCAGTTGCAGGGACAGCGCGAAGCGGTCGCACCGATTGACAGAATGTTCCTTGATGAGAGGATTAAAATTGCTGAAGCTGCAATATCTCTTTGGAGTGAAGAATCGTTAAACCCTGGTAAAAAGACATATTCCGAAAGAGTCAGTGAACATAATGAGCGCGTAAGAAAAAATCAAGCTCGTGTTGATGCTTTAAGAAAATCAGCGGGGCTTGATTGAATCGCTTTATTCCCCAAAGAGGCCCTGGGGTTCAGGGAAGACGAATGAGGTGATATCGGCATTGGGGACGACGGTGAAGAGGCGGTTTTCCGGGAAGAAAGTGAGCACTTGATTTGGAACCTCAGGGAAAACCTTCAGGTCATTGATAGCCCGCCCACTTCGGCCATCGAGTTCGATGAGCTTTAGGGTATTCCCTCGGGTGAAGAGGACGTGTTCATAGTCTTCGGTCCAGCCAACATTGTTCACGGGATCAGAAAAACGAGCGATTTGAAGGGTTTCATTTTCCATTCGGCGCGGCTGTACTTCCCAATTGCGGACGAAGTATACATTGATTTCATTTGCGCTCGCGAAGAGGAGCTTCTTGCCATCATTGGAAAACTGGAAGCGATCGACGGCCTTGCCGATTTCTTGGAAGCCGTAATTTTTTAGTTCCCCATAGCTGAAGAAAAACAGGCGTTTTTGCTCGTTTCGTTCCAAGAGCGCGACACGCTTATCATCGTAGACATCGAGCACAAAGGGTCCTGATCCGAGACTGGTTGAAATCGCGCTGGCGATAGCAGTTCGGTTTTCACCGGTATTCGTATTGCGGAATCGACTCACCGATCCATCGAGCGCGGCGGTATAGATAAAGTCGCTAGTCACATCGTAAGCCAAGATGTTTTCGGTGAGAGAAATGGGTAGTCGGGTTTCAAGGGTATCGAATCGATAGAGCGATTGGTCAGCAATGAAGAGAAGCTCTTCATTGCCAGTCGCATTCCAGCGAACACTTGATGCGTTTAGTCCGGGAGTGATATCGGCGAATTTCTCTGCCGTTCCATCGCTTACATTGACGATATAGTACGACCGCAGTCCGCCCTCGAGGATGGGGATGAGAATCTTTTTTCCATCGGGTGACCATTCGAAATTCTCACTCAAATCAAAATAAAAAGTCGCCGCCGGCCGAGAGAAGACCTCTCTACCGGACTGGTTTTTACGATTGTATACGACAACACTCGTCTCGTTTTCGCGAGTTTTCGCGAGGGCAAAGAGCTCATTATCCGGATGCGGATAGATGCGCTCAGTTCCATCAGTGTTGGGGAGGGAAACAGTCGGGTAATCCTCCCGAGTAAGGATGACGTTCCAGTACTCGGAAGAAATGCCGCTTTGAATGATGGTCTTCTTTGACCACGACCGGTAACCAGGGGCGGAGATAGTGAGTGAGTGTTCACCCGGCGTGAGTCCGGTGATGTGGACGGTATTGTTCAGGGTACCGTACTGCTTGGTTGATAGTGGCTCACCATTGATTGCGATATTGACGGTCCGAGGGAGAGAGCTTATTGTGATCGATCCTGAGTAGACGAAAATCCCACGTTCAAAACTGTAACGATAGCCGAAGGCATAGAAAATGATGAGGCTGGCCGTTGCAAAGAACGACAGAACGAAGCCCCAAAAAATGAGTGGTCGAAGGCGTGAAAGGCCCATAGGTATGCATACAGTAACACGGAAATTTGGCTTGGTAAAGGGGTAATACGGGTATTTTCGGGCTTGGCCCGGAGGCTCAGGCGGTGCTAGACTGTGGGTATACTTTTCCTCTATGTTTGAACGATTGACGAGCACGTTCGCTTTGCCACCGCTCCCGCAGAATATCGCTGGTGATCTCTCGCTCATCCTTCTTTTTATTGGTGTCTCGCTTCTCGCCGGATTCATCTTCGGTCGCTGGAAGCTTGTGAATATCCTCATCAATGTTTATATCGCGGTAGCGCTCGTCGGTGTCATGCCAGATAACTGGTTTGCTCTCTCGGACTATGCGAAGTCTGGAGTCTTCATCGTTATCCTCGTTGTCCTCACGATGTTTGACGATCGGCTCTTCGACATCCATATCACGAGCGCGGGCACGGATTTTTTCTGGCGCTTCTTTGTCACTTCATTTCTCGTGACGGGCTCGGTGCTCTCGAGTGTTTTCTCTTTTCTTCCGAAAACTGTTGCGCTCACTTGGGTGACGCCAGACCTCTATCTCTACATCGCATCACCGTGGGCGCTGCTCTTCTGGCTTGTCGTCCCGGTGCTCTCGCTTTTCTTCATCAACACCCGGCTCCGTTAAGCCTGGAAAAGAAAGCGCGCACTCGTCCCATGAGGGGCGGTGCGCATTGAGGAAGGGTAGTGGTCCCTAGTGGGCAGCGGCTGGTGGCTCGCTGTAAAGCCGGAGCCAATCCTGGTAGTCAGCTTCAGAGAGATGGTGCTCTTCGAGTGCTTGCAGACGGCGTTCGGGCTTGGCCCTGACGAGACGTCCCAGATAGCTGTCTTTCGACCAGCAACTCGTGGTCTCACCGTACTGCAGGTGCCAGACGGCCGACGAGAGGCCGATGAGTTCGCTCTCGGCCACCTCTGTTTCGGTCAGGCGGCGGCTGGCGATAGACAGAGTGCCTCCTATGCCGCCATACGTGGTGCCATAACCGACCTGCTGCATGCGGAGGAGGCGCTCGAGGAAGAAGGTGATCCGCTCCAGAGGGCGAGGATGGACCGTGTAGGAACAGGTATCCATGGCTATCTCCTAGTGGTGGGGAAAGGAACGTGTGGAGTGAAAATCCCTGAAGCTTCAGGTTGACTGCATCATACGATGAAACAAAATGCTGTCAACAGAATCTTAGAGAAATGAAAAACCGCCGGGCCTGCGAGACAGAGGGCGGTTTTCGTTGCGGGAGCGTAGGGACCGAGGGCGTAGCCTCAGCGTGGCGATTGTGATTGCCAGAGGCGGCGCAGTCGCGGGAGATAGGGCTCGATGAGGAACACATAGATCAGTGCCCCGATTGACGCGATTGAGAGTGCAGCGCTCATGAGTATTCCGATGAGTACTGGCGTACAGAGACTGAGCGGTCCATCGCCACAACGCGGCAGATAGATTTCGCGGAAGAAGTACCAACCAAATTGGCTCGGGACGATGATGAACGTCAGTGTCGTGAGCCAGCAACCGATCCGGCTGTCTTGCAGATCCCAGAGCAAGTCCCTCGGGCGGCGACGGTGAAATGCGATCACCATGAGTGGGAGGCCCAAGATGGTGACGAAGACTCCCGTCACGCCAGCGAGGATATTGCTGGTGTTACTGTTGTCGAGAGCGGTCGCCGTAAAGCGGCAGAACAGCGGAAAGGCAATCGTGAAGAGTGCGCCGAAGCCGAAGATGATGGCCCGCGAGAGCCAACTCTTTTTCAAGGGAGTGAAGTGCATGGAAATCTCCGGTGGTAAGTTGTCGAAGGACTATGGCTATATTGGAATTGTACCTAGATTTTGGCACTTGTTCCAACAGCGTAATATACAGATTTTTATCGTTTCTGTCAAGGATTGGACAGTTCCTTTTTTGACCCATTTCAGACCACTGATAAAAACGCTTGACAGGCCGAAAAACACCCCCTATACTGCTGAGGCAAAGAAAGAGGAATTCGTCCTCTTTTGTTTTCCTTAAAAATCAGGTTTTATTGAGTCAGCTAATCACAGTTTTCTGTGGTTAGTCCTAAACCGTTCTGTCTTCCCGTGCGGGTCGACAGAATGGAAATCAGTAGCAATACTGACAACTCTTCTATTCCGATCATGACAGACATCGCAAGATGAAAGCATGATCACAACAGAGTGAAATCGGATGAGCGAAGTGTTCTCATCTGAAAGCGGAGCAATCCGTTCTCGATACACTTATAAATTGAGAGTTTGATCCTGGCTCAGGATGAACGCTGGCGGCGTGGATAAGGCATGCAAGTCGAATGGGTTTAGACCCATGGCAAACGGGTTCAGATAACATAGGAATTTACCCTCGAGTCGCGAATAATCCGGAGAAATCCGGAATAATACGCGATACCCTCTACGGAGGAATGGTTTACCGCTCGAGGAGAAGCCTGTGTCCTATCAGCTTGTTGGTGAGGTAATAGCTCACCAAGGCTATGACGGGTAGGGGGTGTGAGAGCACGGCCCCCAACATTGGAACTGAGACACTGTCCAAACACCTACGGGTGGCTGCAGTCGAGAATATTCCACAATGGACGAAAGTCTGATGGAGCGACGCCGCGTGCGGGATGAAGGCCTTCGGGTTGTAAACCGCTTTTCTACGGGAAAAATTACGATGATGGTACCGTAGGAATAAGAGGTTACTAACTCTGTGCCAGCAGTAGCGGTAATACAGAGACCTCAAGCGTTATCCGGATTTATTGGGCGTAAAGCGTAAGTAGGCGGGTATATTAGTCGGGTGTCAAAGCTCGGGGCTCAACCCCGAAAAGGCATTCGAAACGGTATATCTAGAGAGTGTGAGAGATTGATGGAATTCATGGTGTAGTAGTGAAATGCGTTGATATCATGAGGAACACCCAAGGCGTAGGCAATCAATTGGCACATTTCTGACGCTCAGTTACGAAAGCGTGGGTAGCGAATGGGATTAGATACCCCAGTAGTCCACGCCCTAAACGATGCATACTAGGTGTGGGGAGAATCGACCCTCTCTGTGCCGTAGCTAACGCGTTAAGTATGCCGCCTGGGAAGTACGAGCGCAAGCTTAAAACTCAAAGGAATAGACGGGGATCCGCACAAGTGGTGGAGCATGTGGTTTAATTCGACGGTAAGCGAGGCACCTCACCAAGGTTTGAAATCTAGCTGCAGGGCCCAGAAATGGGACGTTCTTCGAGAGTGCTAGACCAGGTGCTGCATGGTTGTCGTCAGCTCGTGTCGTAAGATGTTCCGTTCAGTCGGGAAACGAGCGCAACCCCTATCAAGTGTTACATGTGTCACTTGAGACTGCCCAGCCCAGAGTTTGGAATCAATTATGATTCTCGATTGTGGGCTGGGAGGAAGGCGGGGATGACGTCAAATCAGCATGGCCCTCTGACACCTTGGGCGACACACGTGCTACAATGGCCGACATAATGGGCCGCCAACCCGCGAGGGGGAGCCAATCCCCAAAATTCGGTCTCAGTTCGGATTGCAGGCTGCAACTCGCCTGCATGAAGCTGGAATCACTAGTAATCGGGAATCAGCCACGTCCCGGTGAATACGTTCTCGGATCTTGTACTCACCGCCCGTCACACCAAGAGAGCTGGCAATACCAGAAGGTCCCCTGTTAAACGGGGAACTACGGTAGGGTCAGTAATAAGGGTGAAGTCGTAACAAGGCATCCGTAGCGGAAGCTGTGGATGAATCACCTCCTTTCTAGGGAGTAATCGGTGTACCTGCCAGGAGACCTCTCACATCGGGAGCATCTCTGAAGCGGGGAGAGTTGATGGTCAACATCAAGTTCTCAACCAGATATCTGGTCGATCTGCTTTTCTCAAGGCAGATTACAAAAAGTAGAAGAATTAGGACTAACCGCAAAAGACCGCGATTGAGCGATCTCTTCCCTCTGACGAGGAAGTTCTTTATCAAAATTCTTGAGAGAGCAATCTCGCAAGGTTCCTTACCCGCGTTGAGATCTCTCAATTTCGTGTCGCCTTCGTACGATTCTGAAGAGAGAGGAGAGTAGTCAGACTGCTCATGCCGCCCCTTAGGGTGTATAAAACAGATGGATACTGGTGGAGCCGACAGTCAGGCCCTCCCTTGGCTCGTCGGGGGTTAGACACTCGGCCAAGCCCATTTGCTGCAAACTCGGGAGGAAGACCGGACGTCCAGTTGCTGGGCAAGTTCGTTCGGTCGACCTATTCGAGAAGAAGCTGTTTCCGTGTATTCAGCTTCTTCTCTCTCAAGAGTTTTGATTGTTATTATGGTGGATGCGCTCTTTACTGAGCACCCCCGTGAAGGGATTTCATCTGATGGTCTCAAGCTCTCCGCATGCTATCCCAGGATAAAGGAATTTCCTCTGTTTAGTGTGTAAGGCACGGAACCCGCCGCAAGGTGGGTTTTTTGTATGGTTGACTTCTCCATTATTTTGGACTATCGTCCTCTTGATGAAGAAGTTTTTTAAAAATGAACGCTGATTTGGTGTCCGTTTTTTTTCTGTTTTACACATTTTATGAAGAAATGGAAAAAATTTGAAAATTCAACTGCAAAAGTTGTAAAAGAATTCAATCCTAATAGCGATGTTCAGCAAAATGTTCGAATTCAAGGAAAGCTCTCAAAGGAATCAAGGGAAGTTGACTTGATTCTAGTTGAGCCAAACCAATACGATTTCTTGGTATTCGAATGCAAGGATAAAAAGCGCTCTATAGATACTCCAGTTGTTGAATCATTTGTTACAAAATTAAAAGATCTCGGCGTAAAAAAAGGTGCGATTGTTTCAAATTCGCCATATACGAAAGGTGCAAAGAATATGGCAAAAGCTTTTAGTATTGATTTGCTTCATTTGGTAGATGACTCAGATAAAGATATTCGAACGCAGTTGTATATGATGGGGGTCATTACAATTAGTTCCCTAGAGGGATTTAATATTGGTTTTAAGGGAACATCAGATACTTTTAATGGTGCATTTTACGACGATGTAGAAAAGCTAAAATTAGTTAGTCCCAATGGGCAAGTTTCAATAGCAAAAGAGTTATTCTACCGGCTTTGGAATGAGGATAAGTTGCTAAACGAGAAACCAGGACAGTATCAGTACGCCTTTCCAAATGATAAAGGTTTTGGCGTTCTTAATACGGACGACATCAAGAATGCTGTAAAAGACCTTAGTTTTTACTACGAGGTAGTGCAGAAGATTTTTTTTGGAAAAGTAATGGTCATTGATACAAATGGGATATACGATATTAAAAAAATGACCTATAGGACAAAAAGCTTAAAAACGGAAGTTATTAAACCCAGGAAAATTCTCAAAGAGTGGCAAGAGGTTTCTAGTAGGGAGGATTTACCAAAAGACATACATTTAGAAATGAAGCTGACATCATTTCTAGACTAGACTAGATTTTGCTAAACGATTTTATACTAAGAAAAATTGAAAGCTGCCGGACTGTGATCCTTGGCGGTTTTTGTTTGACTCAAGCGGTTGGATTTGCGATACTCTCGGCACGTTCTTTTCCTCAACCAAGGAGCTTCCCATGGAGAGAAAACCAAGAATCCTCGTCTTCGCCTCTGGCTCTGCCACGGGTGGCGGCTCGGGTTTCGCCAAGATGGTGGTGATGAAGCGCGAAGGCGTCCTGCAGGCCGACATCGTCGGCGTCGTCTCGAATCATGGCGGGGGCGGTGTCGCCGCGAAAGCGAGCGCACTCGGCATCCATTTCGGCCACTGGACTGGGCCCTTCGCAGCTGACGGGTACCGGCGCTGGGTCGACACGTTCCAGGCCGACTATGTCATGCTCTCGGGCTGGCTGAAGAAAGTCGCGGGTCTCGACATAGCGCGGACGGTGAACATTCATCCAGGCCCATTGCCACTGACGGCCGGCCTCCATGGTCATCATGTCCATGAGCGGGTGCTGGCGGCTTACCGTGCTGGCGAGATTGCTTCGAGCGCGGTGAACATTCACTTCGCCGACGCCGAGTACGATACGGGTCCTATCGCCCACAGCGTCCAGGTGGAGATCCTGGAGACTGACACGCCGGATACGCTCGCAGCGCGGGTCAATGCCTGCGAGCACGCCTGGCAGAGCCACATCCTGAACCTGATCGTCCATGGCACGATCCGGCTCGAGGGGCGGGCGGTCATTCATGGACAGTCGGAAGCGTTGTTCGAGTAGGACCTGCAGTAGCGCTGAACCATGATTCAGCACAAGAAGGGATTAGCTCCGGCCGATCCCTTTTTCATTTGATAGCGCGAGTAAGTAAAAAATTGAAAGCCGCCTCGGAGTGATCCTTGGCGGCTTTATGTCTGATGGAAAAAAATTAGCCGCGGTCGTGGTCGAGCGTTTTGGTGAGGCCATTGTATATCCCAACAGCTCGTGAGAGGGAGAGGAAGCGCTCGTCGATCTCGGGAATCCTTTGCTTGGAATCGAGGAGATCGAGCGCTTTACGGATATGAACGAGGGCGATATTTGCCGGCTTTCTTACAGGGTGGTTGACCAGTTCAGCGACAGGGATAGTGGTGATCGCATGTAGCTCCTGAAGAGAATATGCGAGTTCGAACTGATCCATGAGCTCGACAGCCTTCTTCAAGTTCCCCAATCCTTCTCGTTCCTTTTGTGTTTGTTCATCGGGACTGAGTGCGGGGACGACGGGGCCTACCCATCCGGTATCGTATCGCTCCTCTGCTTCTGCCATTTCTTTTGCTGTGAGGGGAACTGCCGGACCCTCGGAGTTGCTATCGAGCGAGCGACGTTCTTTGGCTGCCTGCCTCAGCGCAGCATTGGCTTTAGGATCCTGAATTGGTTTGAACATTCTCTCCGCATGCTCAACTTGCTCGGGAGTGAGGCTATCGATTCCGGACCTCTCAATACTACTCGGTTGTGACGGTTCAGGAATCTGTTCTGGTGTGGTCGGAGTGTTGGGTGTTTCAGGTTCCGGCATAGTGGGTTCCTGAGACGGGGCTTCAACCACTGGTTTCGGCGATTGGTTGGGTAATTTTTCGAAGGGATTGCTCATGCCAGCATGATAGCACTTTCTCTCACCCTGTGACTAATGAGAAAAATTAAAAGTCGCCTCGGAGTAAACCTTCGAGACTTTGCTTGTTTCACGTTGGCTATTTCGGACCCAGGAGCTCGAGGAATTTCATGGGGTCGAGTGAGAAGCCATCGATGCGGACCGAGAGGTGGAGATGGGGTCCGAGTGAGTAGCCGGTATTGCCACTCTCCGCCACTCGGTTGTCTTTCTCTACGTGTTGCCCCAGTGTGACCTCGGCCTTGGAAAGATGCATGTAGAGTGTCATCACGCCCAAGCCGTGATCGATGACGACGGTGTTGCCGTAGTTTCGAAAGCTCTCGGCGAAGACGACGGTCCCGGCATTCATAGCGTAGACGGGAGTGCCCAGAGCCGCACGAAAGTCCGTGCCATTGTGGCTCAAATTGACCGAGCCAGTTTGCCGACTGTAGCCATAGGTATCCGTCACGAACGGGGTACCCTCGAGAGGGTAGCGGAATTCCCCGCTCCAGAGTTTCTCTGGGCTTCGGTTACGTGTAATAGCGTTCAATGTGGCCGTGTCCTGTGACAAAGAGTTTGTGAGGGCTCGCTCGGCTTCGGGGGTATTGCCGCCGAGTTTCTCTGGGATATCGAAAGTGGTAGTGGCCATGACGCGTTCGCGGACTTCGAGTGTCGCCTCAGTTTTTGCTCCATCACGGAGGGTGAGGATGATCGGATAGGCGCCGGGTTTCCGGTGGAGGTCGATACCGACGAGGGCGGCGAGACGACCTCCTTCTTCAAAGAGATCAAGCGACTTGCCATCGAGCGTGAGTGACGCGATATCGGTGAGTGAGAGCGGGGCGTCGAGAGTAATGAGCGCCGGTTCTCCCTGGAGAACAGGCGGGGAGGAAATAGTAGCAGAGATGGGCTCTTTCATGGTAAATACATCCTCTTTCTTTTCCTCTATGGATGGCGATGCTGGCACGCCTTCTGGCTCAGGGTTACCTTCTCGGAAAGCAAAGGGTAGAGTGACGATGAGAATGAGGAAGACGATTCCTAAAAAGATTTTCATGTCCTCAGTATAGAGGACTTCTAGGGATCGCGGTGAATGGAGGCAATGCACAGGGTAGTTGGCTCGCAGGAGAGATATGGATTCCTGAGAAAAGAAAAGGCCACCTCGGAGTGATCCTTGGCGGCTTTGTGTGCTTCACGTGGCGAAGCGGGCTACTTCGGCCGAATGCGGAGTCTCGTCCTCTTGGCTGAGCGCTCGATGTATTCCTTGAAGGCGAGGCAGCGGTCGATGCCGCTGAGGCCGCTCATGATGGTCGTGATGGCGAGCGTGATGGCGAGCTCGCTGAGAAAATGTTTCATTCGCATCTCCAAATGATGGTGAGTTAGGAAGGAGCATAGCCTCACCCATCATACCACCCATACCGGATTACCAAATGACCAGTCACGATTGAAAGAAACAGAAATCCCTTTTTCATTTGACCAGCTGAGCCAGATTTGCGATACTCAGTGGAACTTCAGTCGTGCCTCCCTCGGCTTTCTTTCGAGAAAGAATGCTTCTGGTAGAGCGGGACTGGTCCTGCTTTATCCTGCTGGCTGGTCCAGTGGGTTGGCGATTGATCGCCTTCAGCACTTTCTCAACCTGGAGTCCATCATGGAATTCGATAAGAGTAAGCTGTTTAGCGGCACGTGTGGTATTGGTGCTTCGGTCAAGCCGATGAGCCACCCGTTTCTCATCACACATGCTTTCGATGACCGTCGTCAGAGTGAGGTTTATGTGCCCGACGCGCTCCGAGTGGTCTTGGCCAAGTGTTGTGAACGCATGGCTGATGAAATCGCAAAGCCGGATCATCTCCGGGATATGCTGATGCGTGGCCTGAAAGCTTATGCGGGCGAGGCTGGGCTCCTCGGCCTCGACAATCTGCCACTGGATGAGCTGTTTGATGGCCGCTCAGACGTGAGCATGGTGATCGGTATGACCGGCACCAAGATCCGACTGCGTCGCTACGGCGACTGCCTGGCGATCCGTCCGATCAATGAGCAGGATGAGCCGCATGAGAAGATGATGAGCATTCTCACTCGTCTCGCCGAAGATGGCCAGAGTTATGTGCGGCATTTCATTCAGCGCTACGGCTTTATCCTCACTCCTGATCTGAAGGAAAGATCGGGTGCCTGTGTACTGGATGCAGAGCAAGAGCTCGATGTGATGAATCACTACCTGCCGGACATCAGGTGGTTTGGCAATAAGCGCATCGCAGCCGATCTCGGCGCCGACTTCACGAGTCACCAACGCGCCGGCGTGAAGGTGGGTGAGTACGGCGATGCCAACATCTTCGCTCGCATTGTCTACGAGCGTGAGGTAAACGATGCGGATTGGCGTCAGGGCAAGGTACGCAATACGACGATGACCGAACTCGCGTTTGGGGCTGGCGCCGGTGAGAAACCGCAGATCGAATACTCCATCCGGACGATCGACCATGATCAGTCATGGGATCCGGCCCCGATGGGTATCGATTACCAGCGCGAGCAGGGACTGCTCCATGATCTGGCCCGCATGCTCTATGCAGGGCTGTACCAGCGAGGATTTCAATCGAGAGTCAAGAATGGGAATGACCACTGGGTCCGGTTCCGACGTGTACCAGTGAAGGCAGCTGTCTGAAGAAGCGAACCACGTTTCGCACAAAGGGGATTGGTTTCGACCGATCACTTTTTCATTTGACCAGCTGAGCCAGATTTGCGATACTCGGCGCACGTTCTTTCTTCTCCCAATGTGAAAGCGTTGGTTCGATGGTCCTTTTCAAGAGGTGGAAAATGCGGAATGTGACTCTTCCCAAAGCCGTCATTGTGTTTCGGTCGGAGCCGAGTGGAGATGATTGCCGACTGGTCTTGACCAATCTCGAAGTGAGAGCAGGGGCAAAGCTCCAGGTATCCGAACCATCATTGATGACAATCGTGATGCGTGGCGGCAGCTGTGACAAGGCGGTTGTTTCCTTTGTGGAAGTGGGCCGAACACATTACCTCCTCGTTGAGGAAATGGGAGTGCTCGAGCTTATTGCCTCAACTACTACCTAGCGAGCACGACTGCTCGTTCTCATAGCCAACCGAGGACTCGTTGCATCCTTTTGCGCGAGTCCTCTTCATTTTTCCTTTGTGCTGCAAGATTTATTTTTTGATAAATATGTTACAGTAGCAGTGAAGTATTAACTGTAAACACATGCGCCATCAAATTCCGACAATTCTCGCTCTGACATTAGTTGTTTCCGTCTCATTCCTCATGGGTAATCTCGTCGTGAACAAGAGTTATGAGGTCCAGAGTGAGTATGCGGTCATTGACTACAGTCCTTTGATGAAGTAGTTGTCGAAAGAAGGCGCTCTTTCCACGACTTCTCGTAGCTGAGCGGGCTCTGAAACTAGTCCATCCCGGACTAGTTTTTGCTTGGCAGGGTGAGCTCTTTTCATAAACTGTTTGACAGGATTTTCAGTCGTTGTATACTCTGTAGTGTAAGTGAAGTAAACACATAAAACACTATGGAAATCTTGACGCAAAAACAACGTATTGTCTTACAAGCAATCAAACAATTTTTCACCGATCATGGCGAGATGCCGACGGTGCGCGAGATAAAAGAAGAAAGCAGCAAGCTCGGGCTTAATCTCAAGAGTCTTCGCAGTTTCTTCCTCTACCTGAATGCGCTCGAAGAAAAAGGGTATATTGAACGAACGAGTGAGGACCGCGGCATCCTCCTGAAGGGAATAAATGCGGATAGCTTTGTGCAAATCCCAGTCTTCGGAGCGGCGAGTGCTGGGGCAGCGACGATGTTTGCGGACCAGTACGTCGAAGGATATCTACGCGTTTCGAAGCGGCTCGTGAAAGACCACAATGTCTTCGCGGTGCAGGTATCGGGTACCTCGATGAACCGGGCCAAGGTGAACGGTAAGCTCATCCAGAATGGTGACTTTATCTTGGTTGATGCCGAAGTGAAGGAATACAAGAGTGGAGACCGGGTGCTCGTTGTCATCGACGGGCTCGCAACCGTGAAGACCTACCGATCTGTCGATGGAAAGACCATTGCTCTCCTTCCGGAATCAACTGATAAACGGCATCAACCAATCTTTCTCACACCTGAAGACAACTTCGTCATCAATGGCAGAGTGATCGATGTTCTGAAGATGCCGAAGTAGTAGCTGGTTTGGACCGATAATAAAAATCAGACTATGGCTGGGATTAAGCGGGATTGGGATGTTTTATCCGATACGGAACGGCGCTTGGTAATCGAAGAGATAGTCGGTTATTTTGAGATCGAGCGGAACGAAAAGATCGGTGTTGTCGCTGCCGGGCAAATGCTAGATCTCGTTCTCCGTATGACGAATAGACCAATCTATAACAAAGCGTTGGATGACATCATGTTGCTTCTCGAGCAGAATGTCGCAGATATTGATGTTTCATTGAGGAAATAGGCTGATCATGAGTAGTAGTTCCTCTTCTTCGGATTGACATGGTCTGAATGAGCAGAGTAGAGTGGCGGCATCGTTCATTCCAAAGGGGGAATCATGGAAGATTTTTCTCTTCGCTTGCGAGTGATTGGCCTGCTCCTCATCTGTGGGGTAGTCGTATCGCTTGTTCTGGTGGCCTCGGCTCGAGCGCTTCCGGGTGGAGAGGGTCGCTGGCGGACTACCCAGAGAGCGCCGTGACGAGGTAGCGATTTTTGTCTGTGAAGCTGCTCGCGTCTGTATCGGCATGTCCTCTGGCTGGTATGTGTGGGACCTGTTCGGTTCTCCGGATATCACCTGGGTTCTGATAGTGGCAGTCGCCGCGAGTGCGTTCATGATGCATACCACGTTCGGGCTCTACCTTGAATACCGGAGCGACGACCGGTCTTCGCTCTTCGCGATCCTCGACTGAGCCAGCAGAGTGATTTCAGACCGGGGAGTCGCAGTTTGTAGCCCCGTTTTTCTTGTGTAAGGCTTGAAATGAGAACATTTGGAAAAGGATTTTGCTATACTGAATTTATACTTACTTGTTCTCTGTCTCTGATTATGTCTCTATTTTCCTCTCGCTTCTTTGCTCTCATCTTGGAACCGAGGCGTCTACTGCTTCTGATCGCGCTCTACTGTGTGTGCCTCCTGTTGTTTGCGATGATGCTTGTTCGCGTAGCAGATCTCGTCCCATGCCCACTTTGTATCGTGCAGCGTTTCTTCTATGCTTTTGTCGGCCTGTCCGCGCTCGCGGGTTATATGGGTTGGTGGCCGCGCTTTACCCCGCGTATCGCCGGTCTTTCGGTTAGTGGATTTGCTTTCCTTGGTTGGCTTGTGGCAGCCCGTCATGTTTATCTCCAGCACTTCCAGGAAGTCGACCCCTCTGTGGGGTGTGCGGTTTCATTTGGCTCTTTCCTTGACGATGTTCTCGCCGCTCTCGGCGGGACCGGGAATTGCGCCATCATTGATTGGAGCTGGCTTGGCCTTTCCATCGCTGACTGGTCATTCATCGCTTTTACGGGACTCACTGCAGCGGGCCTTTGGATTTTCTTTCGTTCGAAAGACATTACCCTAGAGACGACTATTAACTAGGACTAGATAAAAAAAGAGCACGGTTCGACATCGGTCAGTCGGCATCATTGCCGCTTGGTGTTGTTTTCATTTCAAATGAGCCATGCTCGAATCTTCTCAAGGGCCATGAAAAAATCCGCCTGAAGCGGATAGTTTTCCTGCAGCGAGAGTGATTTGATTTATGCGGCTGACTTGGCCAGGGTGCGGATGGCCCGGGTCGAGAGCCGGAACTTCATACCACCGATGTGCTTCGTCTGGAGATTGATGGCGAAGGTGCGGCGGGTGTGACGCTTGGAATGGCTGATTTTGTTACCGGTTTGGGTTCCCCGGCCGGAAAGTTGGCAGACGCGGCTCATAAGGTTTCAAAAAAGATTTTGATACTGCGAAAGCGCCGAAGAGAGCGCTTAGCAAGGAGTAGTCTAGCATGCTATCATAGCTCTGGCAAGCCACCCCCGAGGTTGTCGGTTGGTGAGATAAAAGTCCCTTGTTCCGTCTCGATTACTCCGTTATTCTCCTCGTTATGGCCAATGAAATCGTCCTGATCGGCTTTTACTTCGCGACTCTCCTCTACGCAGTCATCATCCACGAGATTTCGCACGGTGTCGTCGCACTTTGGTTGGGTGATATTACGGCAAAATTTGCTGGTCGGATCACTCTGAACCCGATTAGTCATATCGATCCTGTTGGCTCTCTCCTCATCCCAATCCTCCTCATCCCGACTGGCATCGCTTTCGGCTATGCGAAGCCAGTGCCTTACAATCCGGCGAATCTCCGGGACCAGAAGTGGGGAGCGCTCTACGTCGCGCTCGCTGGGCCGCTCACCAATTTTCTCCTCGCATTCATCGCTGCGCTCCTCACCTTTCTTGTCCCGCTTTCGCAGTCAGCGAAACTCGATATTTTTGCTCGTTTCTCGAGAGTCGTTTCAGGCGGGGATGGCTTTCTCGAGCGTTTCGGGCACTTGGCCGAGACGATGACGGGGTCACTGCCACATATCTTCTTTGGTCTCCTGTTGTTTGTCGTTTTCTGGAATGTGGTTTTGGGCTGCTTCAATCTCATCCCGATTCCACCCCTCGATGGGTCGAAAATCCTCTTCACGTTTTTCCCAGTAAATGAACAGACTGAGCGCCAGCTGGAGCAGTACGGCTTCCTTGGTCTCCTCATCCTCATTTTTCTTTTCCCGGGTCCAATTAGCACTTTCATTGCGTACTTCCTGAATTTCTTCTTCAGCCTCATTCTGTAGTCGAAGTGTTACCTTTGACTATGACACCAACGAGTCTTTATTACCCTTGGAATTAAAGACAGATTAGAGCATGGAGACGATGGCGGAAAAAAAGGTCCGCATGAGAGTATTGGTATGGTGGTTGACAAGCGTTTCGCCACCCTGTACACTCGTTTCACATCGACAACCAGTCTTTTTTTGTTTGCCCCATTTAGAGAATTTCGTGACTTACGATGAAAATGGGGTGCGACTGAGTGTTTTATGTAAATCATACAATCCCATTACTACCCCGACCAATTTCTCTAACGGGGTCTGTCTTAAGCCGAAATTCGATTCCAATGGCCACGATCAACCAGCTCATCAAACATCCCCGCAAAGTCGCCCGGAAGAAATCTAAGTCGCCGGCGATGACCTTTGTCATCAATACCGTCAAGAACCGTATCACCAAGACTGACAGTCCGTACAAGCGGGGGGTCTGCCTCAAGGTGACAACGATGACACCGAAGAAACCAAACTCTGCGATGCGCAAGATCGCCCGTGTCAGACTTACGAACGGAATGGAAGTGACCGCCTATATCCCGGGCGAAGGCCATAACCTCCAGGAGCACTCGATCGTCATGATTCGTGGCGGCCGGGTGAAGGATCTCCCGGGTGTGCGTTACCATGTTGTCCGCGGAATCTTCGATGCCGCTGGCGTGACCACGAGGAAGCAGAGTCGCTCGAAGTACGGCGCGAAGAAGGAAAAGAAGAAAGACTAAGTGCGAATCTGAACGAAATTTATGCCACGGAGAAAGCGACAATTTGACAAGGAATGGAAAGCTGACGCCCGCTTCGGGAATCAGCTCGTTGGGCATTTCGTTGGTATGATTATGTGGGGTGGCAAGAAGAGTATTGCTGAACGGATTATCTACGATGCCTTTGATATCATCGCTGAACGGACGAAGAAGCCGGGTCTCAATACCTTTGAACAAGCCATCAAGAACGTTTCCCCTCTCCTCCAGCTGAAAAGCCGTCGAGTGGGGGGTGCGAACTACCAGGTCCCTGTCCCGGTATCTGGCGAACGCCGTCAGGTCCTCGCCATGCGTTGGATCCGCGACAGCTGCCGTAACCGCAAAGGGAAGTCGATGGCGAACAAGCTCGCTGATGAGCTCATCGATGCCTCGAACAAGATCGGTAGCGCCATGAAGAAGCGTGACGAGACGCACCGGATGGCTGAAGCCAACAAGGCCTTTGCTCACTTCGCGTAAAATATTAGCGAGTTAAAAAGTTAATATACCAATAGGTTTCAATAAGTTTCTCAAAGAGTTTTATTAACTTTTCCAATTCGTTAACGCGTTAACATAAAGACATTTATGCCCCGCAAAATCGCCATTGAGAAGTATCGCAATATCGGTATTATCGCCCATATCGACGCTGGGAAAACCACCACGACCGAGCGTATCCTCTTTTACACCGGTATCACCCACAAGATCGGCGAAGTGCATGAAGGCGAGGCGACCATGGATTGGATGGAGCAGGAGCGCGAGCGTGGCATCACGATTACTTCCGCTGCCACGACCTGCTATTGGAAGGACCATCACATCAACATCATCGATACACCAGGGCACGTAGACTTCACGGTGGAAGTTGAGCGCTCACTCCGTGTGCTTGATGGCGGTGTCGTCGTGTTTGACGGTAAGGAGGGGGTGGAGCCGCAGTCCGAGACGGTCTGGCGTCAAGCGGAAAAATACAAGGTGCCGCGCATGTGCTTTATCAACAAGATTGACAAAGAGGGTGCTGTCTTTGAAGACGCGCTTTCTTCTATTTGGAATCGTCTGACGCCGAATGCTGTCGCAATCCAGTACCCGCTTGGTCTGCGGGGTGATTTCTACGGTCTCATCGACCTCATGACGATGAAGGCCTTCACCTTTGAAGGGGAGATGGGAGAAAAAATTATTGAATCAGAAATCCCAGCTGAATATCTCGATAAAGCCAAGGAGTGGCGCGAGAAGATGGTGGAAAAGATTGCTGAGAGTGATGATGCCCTCACTGAAAAATTTCTCGTCGGAGAAGAAATTTCTGTCCCTGAGCTGAAAGCCGCACTCCGCAAAGCGACCGTCGAAGTCCGCCTTCATCCGGTTATGACCGGTACGGCGCTTCGCAACAAGGGTGTGCAGCTCGTCCTCGATGCGGTTGTTGATTATCTTCCGTCGCCAGTGGATATTCCGCCAGTCACCGGGATTGATCCGAAAACTGATAAGGAACTCATCCGTGAGACGAATGACGAGGCACCGTTTTCCGCCCTCGCGTTCAAAGTGGCGACTGATCCATTTGTCGGTCAGCTGACTTTTTTCCGTGTCTATTCCGGGACCATCAAGGCTGGTTCCTATGTACTGAACTCTACCAAGAATGAGAAGGAGCGCATCGGTCGGATTCTCCGCATGCATGCCAATCATCGTGAAGACATTGAAGACTTGACCTCGGGCGACATTGGTGCCTTGGTCGGGATGAAGGTGACGATGACGGGCGATACGCTCTGTGATCCAGAAGCACCAGTCATCCTCGAAAACATCGTTTTCCCGGAACCAGTTATCGACATCGCTGTCGAGCCGAAAACGAAGGTGGACCAGGAGAAAATGGGCGTCGCCTTGAAGAAGCTTTCTGAAGAAGATCCAACCTTCCGTGTCCACACAGATGAAGATAGTGGCCAGACCATTCTCTCGGGTATGGGCGAACTACACCTCGATATCATCGTTGATCGGATGCGCCGCGAATTCAAAGTTGAAGTGAATGTCGGTCGTCCACAGGTCGCCTACCGTGAGACAATTCGCGAGATGGCGCAAGCTGAAGGCAAGTACGTCCGTCAGTCGGGTGGTCGTGGGCAGTATGGGCATTGCTGGATTCGACTCGAACCAAACGAACAGGGTAAGGGATATGAGTTCTTCGATGAGACCAAGGGTGGTGTCATCCCGCAGGAATTCATCAAGCCGATTAACAAGGGTATCGAAGAAGCGACCAATACTGGTGTGCTTGCTGGTTACCCGGTCGTTGATGTGAAAGCGACCGTGTACGACGGTTCATACCATGATGTCGACTCGTCCGAAGCGGCGTTCAAGATTGCGGGTTCGCTCGCCTTCAAGGAAGCGATGCGTCGTGCCAAGCCGATCATCCTCGAGCCGATCATGAAAGTATCCGTCATCATGCCGGAAAGCTTCATGGGCGATATCGTCGGTGATCTCAACGCCAAGCGCGGCATCATCAAAGAGATGACCGATCGTGGCGAGGGCAACGCTCGGGTGAAGGAAGTCTCCGCCGAAGTTCCGCTCGCGAGTATGTTCGGCTATGCCACCCAGATGCGTTCGATGTCTCAGGGCCGCGCCAGCTACTCGATGGAATTCGCCCACTATGCGGAAGTGCCGCGCAATGTGGCCGAAGAGATCATGGGTGCCAAGACCGGCGCCACTGCCAAAGAGTAAATATCCAACGAATTTGAAAGCCCGGGGTTAGTCCCGGGTTTTTTGATTGGAACGCTGGATATGTGCAGGTTGGTGTCAAAAATTTGGTATACTCATAAAAAGAAAATACCCCAGAAATCCTTCGTATATGGAGTTTACCTATCTTGCTGGTTGCGCTATTCTTTCTGCATTCTGGCTACTTATTTTCATTCTCCGGAAAGATTTGCGGAGAGAAATCATTTTTGGCAGCCTACTCGGCTTACCTTTTGGACTTAGCGAATTTCTCTTTGTGCCTGAGTATTGGACCCCCCTCACTCTTCGGTCTGATTGAGAAGTTAGGTTTTGGGGTAGAGAGCTTTCTTTTTGGTTTTTTGGTCGGTGGTATTGCGTCGGTCATTTATGAATTTTTCCAAAACGAAAGGGTCGTTCCATTGACAAGGAGGGAGCTGAGGAAGAACTTCTTTGCGTATGCTGTGGTCGCATTTCAGTCACGGCGGTAAGAACTACAAGCTCATTCTCACCTATGCCAGGAGCAAGGATCCCATGGCTGGTGAGGAGTGGGAGGTCTACCCTGAGGGCAGCCCCAATGGGCGCATCGTCTTCTGCCATCCGGTCGTTCGGTTGAAGACCGCGTCTGGCCAACATCCGTTCGTCGCCCGTACAGCCGAACATGTGCGGAATCGCTGGGTGGTGGAGGTCACCCCGAAATTCCGCACTGACTGGATGTGGAAGCGGGGCCCACTCGAGTTGGTGAGCGTTGCAGATGAAACACTCCGGATCATGCTCTCCGACCGTAGCTCTGACCAACTCTTCACTCTCGTCGTTCCAGTGTGGTACACGGAGTCCTGGCTCAACCGGCGTAATTCGGCGAGTCAGCGCTTCGGTGGTGACTGTGAAGTAGCTGGGAAGCGGTACTTTGTATTCTTCTCGGATGATGCCAATCAGTAATCTTCCCCGCGCAAGGCGAACAGCCAAGCGCGGGATTTTATTTTTTAGAAAAAAGGGTTGATCTCGCACTATTTCCGAGGAAAATGATGCCAAAAGGAGGATGTAAGGCGTAGCTGCCTATCGGCTTACACAAGTAATAAGGGGAATAACTACAGAGAAATGGTGCGGGGTTGACAGGATTTCTAGCGGTTGCTATCATCCTGATTGACGCTTTCCTGAGCCGTTTTTGTCTGTTGATAGAACATTTCAGGAAAATCAAAAATTTTTCGTAATCAATCATTTACTTAATGAGAAGCATTTCTCTGCCGTCAAAGACGGTGTGAGATGCAGTCAACAGTATGGCAGTAGAGCAATTCAACCGTTCTAAACCGCACGTCAACGTTGGTACTATCGGCCACGTCGACCATGGCAAGACGACCACTACGGCGGCTCTTCTCCATGTCCTTGCAATGAAAGGCTTCGCCAAGGAAAAGGGTGTTGATGAAATCGACAAGGCCCCGGAGGAAAAGGAACGTGGTATCACCATCTCCACTTCTCACTGTGAGTATGAGTCAGACAAGCGCCACTACGCCCACGTCGACTGCCCAGGGCACGCTGACTACATCAAGAACATGATCACGGGTGCTGCCCAGATGGACGGTGCGATCCTCGTCGTATCCGCGACTGATGGTCCGATGCCGCAGACCCGTGAGCACATCCTCCTTGCCAAGCAGGTGGGTGTCCCAAATATTGTCGTTTTCCTCAACAAGGTAGACATGGTGGATGACGCTGAGCTCATTGACCTCGTCGAGGCTGAAGTCCGTGAACTCCTCTCCAAGTATGAATTTGACGGTGACAACGCCGCCGTGATTCGGGGGAGCGCCCTCAAGGCTCTCGAATCGAAGTCCCTCGAAGATGCTGACGCGAAGCCGATTCTCGACCTCGTGGCGGCTCTCGATGAGCGTATCCCGGAGCCGGTGCGTGACACTGACAAGCCATTCCTCATGCCGATTGAAGACATTTTCTCGATCGAGGGTCGAGGTACAGTTGTGACTGGTCGTATTGAGCGTGGTATTGTCAATATCAACGAGGAAGTCGAAATCGTCGGTCTCCGCCCCCTCGCCAAGACCGTTGTGACTGGTATCGAGATGTTTAATAAGCAGCTTGACCGAGGGCAAGCAGGTGACAATGCTGGTCTCCTCATCCGTGGTATCAAGAAAGAAGATGTCGAGCGGGGTCAGGTGTTGGCCAAGCCAGGCTCTATTACCCCCCACACTGAATTTGAAGGAGAAGTCTATATCCTCTCCAAGGAAGAAGGTGGTCGCCACACCCCATTCTTCAAGGGCTACAAGCCACAGTTTTATATCCGGACCACAGATGTGACGGGTGAAGTGATTCTCCCAGAGGGTACCGAGATGGTGATGCCGGGTGATACAATCAAGCTCAAAATTGTTCTCATTGCTCCGGTCGCCATGGAAGAAGGTATGCGCTTCGCCATTCGCGAAGGTGGTCGTACTGTCGGCGCCGGCGTCGCGACGAAGATCCTCAAATAATATTGATGGAACTGAGCCCCGCCTTTCGCGAAAAGCGGGGTGACTGTTCTCTCAAAAGCACTCATTCACAAATCATGGCTACGAAGAAAAAAGAAGAAGTAACGACAAGAGTCCGGATCAAGATTAAGGCTTATGACCACAAAGTCATCGACCAGTCTGCCCGAAAGATTGTCGAAACGGCAGAGCGTACAGGCGCGGAGATTACCGGTCCAGTCCCGCTCCCGACCGAGATCCACAAGGTGACGGTCAACCGCTCGACTTTTGTCCACAAGAATTCGCGCGATCAGTACGAGATGCGGGTTCACAAACGGCTCATCGACATCCTCAATCCCAACGCGAAAACGATCGATAATCTCACGAATCTCGATCTGCCCGCCGGAGTGGATATCGAAATTAAGATGTAGCATTGACGGCGCAAGCCACTCGTTCAAGTCCCTTCTCCCTCTCGAAGCGTGTGTCAGAGAAGAGATACTAAGCGAGCCAGATACAGAAACTGGCCCGCGGGACGCACCCAGTTTTTTTGTTGAATACTCTTTTACCTAGCATCTCCAACGTTATGAAGTGTCTCCTCGGAAAAAAACTCGGCATGACGACCTTGTTCGATGAAACGAAGGGAGCTTTGAACGTGACTTTGATTGAGTGCGAACCAAATGAGGTGTCGCTCCATAGGACGACCGAAAAAGACGGTTATGTCGCGGTTCAGATTTCCCACCCATTGACGAAGAAAAAGATGGTTGCCCGTGAATTCCGTTTTGATGGCGAGGCGGAGGCTGAGCAATCCAAGACGCTGGAAACATTCGCCGTTGCCTCGACGGTCACGGTCGCTCAGTTCGCGATTGGCGAAAAAGTGAGCATTTGCGGCATCACCAAGGCCAAGGGCTTTCAGGGTGTCGTGAAGCGGCACGGATTTGCTGGTGGCCGGGCCTCTCATGGCGGTAAGCATGATTTGCGCAAGCCGGGTTCTATCGGCGCGACTTTCCCAGAACACGTCATCAAGGGTCGCCGTATGGCGGGCCGGATGGGCGCTAATCGCTTTACAGTGAAGAATCTGGTTGTCGATTATATCGATAAGGAAAAGGGGATTCTCGGTGTACGCGGCGCGGTGCCTGGAGTGGCCGGTCGGATTGTTGAAATTCGGAGCGCTCAATAAAGACTGTTATGACTACAATCGCGATCAAAAATCTTACCGGCAAAGACATCGAAACGATTGAGCTCGATGATCGAATTTTTAACGTGGAGCGCAATGATGCACTCGTACATCAGGTATTCACCGTACTTACGGGTAACCTACGTAATCCAATTGCCCATACGAAGGATCGTGCTGAACGTGCCGGTACCGGTAAGAAACCGTGGAAGCAGAAGGGCACTGGCCGTGCTCGTGCTGGTTCCGTCCGGAGTCCGCTGTGGCGTAAGGGTGGCGTGACGCATGGTCCGACCAAGGATCGGAATTTTTATCGTGAAGTGAGTCAGAAGATGCGTCAGAAGGCTGTTCTCATCGCGCTTTCTGAAAAACTCCGCACCGGTAAGCTCATCGTGACTGACACGCTCACTATTGCTGAACAAAAGACGAAGGGCTTTCAAGTCGCGCTCGAGGCGCTCGCTATCAGCCCACGAAAAGTCGTAGTCAGTCTCATGACCGCCGAGCAGACTGACGCTCGGGCAATGCGCAATATTCCAGCTGTGACAGTGGCGCATAATCCTGACCTGAATATCGTGCATCTCCTCAAGAATGAATATGTCCTCATGAGTAAGTCGGCACTCATGGAAATTGACACTCGCTTCAAGAGCTGGAAGAAATAACTGTTATGGCTATCCTCAAAAAAACTCCTGAAGCTGCCAAGGTTGAGAAGAAACTCTCACCGCTTGCTTCGCGCGTCCTCGTCCGTCCTCGGATCACCGAGAAAGCGTATGCAGTGAACGCTCTCGACCAATATGTCTTCCAGGTAATCGCGACCGCGACCAAGACGGAAGTCCGTCGCGCCGTTGAAGAAGCCTATGGCGTTTCAGTGATTGCCGTAAATATGATTCGTCTTCCAGGTAAGCGTAAGAATTACGGTCAGACCGCCGGGAAGCGCAGTACCATCAAGAAAGCCCTCGTTCGACTGAGGAAGGGCGAATCGATTCAGTTATTCCAAGCCGGTATCTAAGTTTATGGCCATCAAGATCTACAAAAAGAATAACGCCGGCCGTCGCTTCATGTCGATCGTGAAGCCGGATGCCGTCACTGATCGGAAGCCGGAGAAGTCGCTCCTCGCGCCACTTCCGAAGAAGGCCGGTCGTTCACTTGGTAAGATTTCGGTACGTCACCAGGGTGGTGGTGCCAAGCGTCGCTATCGTATCATTGACTTCAAGCAAGACAAACACGGTATCCCAGCCAAGATCACCTCGATTGAGAAAGATCCGAATCGCACGAGCCTCATCGCCCTCGTCGTCTATCGGGATGGCGAGAAGCGTTACATCCTCGCAACGCATGATATGCGAGTCGGCCAGACGATTTTTTCTGGACCAGAAGCCCCGGTGAATCCTGGTAATCGTCTCCTCCTTTCTAATATTCCGGCTGGGACGACCATTTGCAATATCGAAATGCAGCGCGGCAAAGGTGGTCAGATTGTTCGAAGCGCTGGCTCTCAGGCGACGCTTATGGCTCTCGATGGTCCAATGGCTCAGGTGAAACTTTCATCAAGCGAAGTCCGTCTCGTACCGAAAGACTGCTACGCGACGATCGGCCAAGTCTCAAACTTTGAACACAGCGCTGAACGTATCGGAAAAGCTGGTCGCGCTCGACATATGAATCGCCGCCCAGCGGTCCGCGGTACGGCGATGAACCCAGTTGATCATCCTCACGGTGGTGGAGAGGGTCGGCAGCCGATCGGTATGCATCCGAAGACTCCGTGGGGCAAGCCAGCACTTGGCAAGAAGACCCGAAAACGCAAGCACCGTACGAATCAATACATCATCCGTCGCCGCAACAAGAAGTAACCCTATGTCACGAAGCCTCAAAAAAGGACCATACGTCGATCCAAGAGTCTTGAAGAAGCTCGAGGGTCGAAAGCACGGGGACCGAACGGTCATCAAGACTTGGTCGCGACCTTGCGTCATTGCGCCTGAGATGGTAGGGTTTACCTTTGGTGTGCACAATGGCAAGGATTTCATCCCGGTGCTCGTGACCGAGGAAATGGTCGGTCATCGGCTCGGTGAGTTTTCCCAGACCCGTAAGTTCTCCCGTCATGGTGGCAAGATGCAGAAAGAGATTGAGCTCGCCAGCAAGCAGCGTGAACTCGATGCTGCAAAGGCTGCCAAGTCACCTGACAAGAAATAATCATCCCGTGTATGCACGTTTTCGCCACGCTGAACAATCTGCGCATCGCTCCTCGTAAGGTGCGACTCGTAACACACTCGATTGTGGGTTTGTCCGTTGCGGCCGCGCTCGTGCAGCTTCGTCGTCAGGTGAAGCGGAGCTCTTTGCCAATCAAGGTGCTCCTCGAGAGTGCGATCGCCAACGCCAAGAACAACTTCAAGCTTTCCGAAGAGACGCTCTTTGTGAAAGAGGTTCGTGTCATGGACGGCGTCCGTCTCAAACGGTTCACCCCGAAAGCATTTGGCCAGGCGACCCCAATCCTTCGTCGTACCTCCAAGATCAAAATCATTCTCGATGAGCGTGAAGTGAAGGTAAAAGTCGCAGCTAAGCCGGCTGTGAAAAAAGAAGTCAAGAAGACCGTAGTGAAGAAAGTTGCAGCCCCTAAAAAAACTGAATCACCAGAGTCCAAATAATTGTATGGGTAATAAGACCAATCCAACTGGAATCCGCCTGGGCATCACCGCTGACTGGCAGTCACGCTGGTTTGCTGAGGGTAAGACGCTTCGGAGCAATCTCCGGAAGGATGTTGAGATGCGCGATTTTATCCAAAAGCAGTGGAAGAGTGCAGCAATCGCGTCCGTCGAGATTGAACGTTCGACTGGCATGATGCGAATTATCATCCGTACCTCACGCCCTGGTGTTCTTATCGGTCGTGGCGGTACTGGAATCGAGGACCTCACCCGAGCTCTCCGCAAGCGTTTCTTTGCAGGCAAGAAAGTTGACCTCAAGGTTGAAGTGCAGGAGGTGAAACACATGGAGGAAAGTGCGATGCTCGTCGCCCAGCAGGTCGCCGAGCAACTCGAGAAGCGTACCCCGTTCCGTCGTGTACTCAAGGGAACGCTTGATCAGGTAGAGGCCAACAAGGCGATTTTTGGAGTGAAGATTGAAATCGCTGGCCGTCTCGGTGGCGCAGAAATGTCACGCCGTGAGTGGTTGTCGCGTGGCAAGATTCCTCTCCATACGCTCCGGTCGGATGTTGATTTCGCTCGCTACGAGGCCAAGACGACATATGGTGTTATTGGTGTGAAAGTGTGGATCTACAAGGGTGAGAAGTTTGCAGAAAAGACTGAAGAATAAAAGAGACGGTTATGAACCTCATGCCCCGAAAAGTGAAACATCGAAAAGTCCAGCGCGGATACAATCCCGTTGGAACGATTGCTTCGCGTGGCGATAAGATCAGTTTTGGCGCCTTCGGCCTGAAGGCGACTGAAGGTGGTATTATCTCCGCTCGTCAGATTGAAGCGGCTCGTCGTGCCATGACTCGGTTCATCGCTCGTGGTGGCAAGGTTTGGATCCGTATTTTCCCTGATACACCAATTACCAAAAAGGGTGAACAAACCCCGATGGGTAAAGGAAAAGGGTCTCCGGACCACTTCGCTGCCAAGATTTCAGCTGGCCGCATGCTCTTCGAGCTCGATGGCGTGTCGAAAGAGACCGCGGCGGAAGCGATGCGGCTCGCTGCCCACAAGCTCTCGGTGAAAAGCCGATTCGTCGTCAAAGAACAATAGTATGAAAGCGAAAGAATGGCGGGAAAAATCAGTGGGTGAGCGAGAGAAGACTCTCGTCGAGCTCCAGGACAAGGTCCGAACGCTCCGTTTCGATCTCGCGACACGCGCTTCGAAGCAGCACAGCGAGCATCGGAAGACGCGGCGCGATATCGCCCGACTCCTGACCCTTGAGCGCGAAGCTGGGACCGAGAAACAGGATTAATGTACATGACACAGCCTATGACAGTAAGAGAAACAACCAAGCAATCGACGAGTCCGACCTGGAAAGGTACGGTTGTTTCGAATCGCATGAAGAATACAGTCGTGGTTGCTGTTGAGACCCTGAAGACTCATCCGAAATACAAGAAACAATACCAGGCCACGAAACGCTACAAAGTTGAAACAAATGGCAAAGAATATGCGCTCGGTCAGGTCGTGACCTTCCGTGAGTGCCGACCGCTATCGAAAGAGAAGCACCATATCATCGCCGAATAATCGTATGATCCAAGCAGAATCCAGACTGATTGTCGCAGACAACTCGGGAGCCCGAGTCATCGAGTGTTTCAAGGTGCTCGGTGGGACGCGCCGTCGCTATGCCGGGCTTGGCGATATCGTGGTGGCCTCGGTCAAGGTGGCTGAACCGCGCGGTCTCGTGAAGAAAGGTGACAAAGTGAAGGCGGTCATCGTCCGCCAGAAGCAGGCCCACCGCCGCAAGGATAATTCCTATATCCGTTTTGATGAGAATGCCGCCGTCATCCTTGAGGGTGCGACTCAGGAACCGAAAGGCTCCCGCATCTTTGGACCGATTGCACGCGAGCTGCGTGAAAAGGGCTTTGCGAAGATTGTTTCACTCGCTCCTGAAGTACTCTAAGGCTATGAAGATTAAGAAAGGTGATCAGGTTCAAGTGATAGCAGGCAAAGACCGCGGCAAGCGCGGGGCTGTCACTCGTGTCTTCCCAGAGAGCGATAAGATTATCGTTGATGGCGTGAACATCGGTAAGCGTCACCGTAAGCCGAAGTCAGCCGGCGAAAAGGGCGAGCGTGTCGAGCTCGCGATGCCGATTCATGTCTCGAATGTGATGATCGTCGATGCTGAGACTGGTAAGCCGACCAGGATTGGATATCGTCTGAATGGTACGGAAAAAGTTCGTGTTAGCAAGAAGACTGGCAAAGACCTCAACTAGACCTTCCTATGTCATCTCTCACCAAGAAAAATTACGAGGCAAAGGCTGTCCCAGCCCTCTCCACTCTCCTCAAGACAAAGAATCCGAACGCGATTCCAAAGATTGATCGTGTCGTAGTCAATGTCGGCGTCGGGAAATTCCTCAAGGAATCGAACCGTGTCGAAGAGATTCGGACTTCGCTCGAAATGATCACTGGCCAAAAGGTCCTCTCGACCAAGGCACGCAAGGCAATCGCCGGTTTCAAAATCCGAGAAGAGCTCGAGGTCGGTATGCGCACGACACTCCGGGGCAAGCGGATGTGGGATTTCCTCGACCGCCTCATCCACGTCGCTCTGCCGCGCGTGCGCGATTTCCAGGGCATCACCTTGAAGTCAGTTGATACGTACGGTAACTGTAATATCGGTCTCAAGGAACACATGGTCTTCCCTGAAATCGTTCCAGAGAAAGTCCAGACCATTTTCAGCTTCCAGGTGACAATCGTGACGACGGCGAAGGACAAAGCGGCGGGCGAAGTGCTCTTCCGCTCTATCGGCCTTCCACTGCAGACCGGAAAACCAGAAGATTCACGTTAACGAAGAAGATACGCCTATGGCAAAAACATCGACTTACGCTCGCTCATTGAAGACCCCGAAGTTCTCGACCCGGATTGTTCGGCGTTGCTGGCGCTGCGGCCGGAAACACGGCTACATGCGAGCCTACGATATCTGCCGCATCTGCTTCCGCGAACTCGCGAGCAAGGGCGAGATCCCTGGCATCAGAAAGTCTTCGTGGTAATTACGAGATCCCCATACATTAGATTATGTTAGACCCAATCGCAGAAATGCTCACTCGAATCAGGAATGCTCAGCGCGCTGGCCACCAGAGCGTCCGGATTCCCGCATCTCGCATGAAGTTCGCTATCGCCGAGATTCTCAAGGCGGAAGGCTTTGTTGGAGATGTCGCAACGATCGAGGAGGGCGTCAAAAAGGATCTCAACATCGTTTTGAAGTACCGACAGGTCTCGCTCACGAAGCGTGAGCCGGCTATCCAGGAAATTGAGCGCATCAGCAAGGAAGGCCGCCGTGTCTACGTGAAGAAAGGCGAGATTGTCAAGGTGAAAAACGGTTATGGTATCTCAATCATCTCGACGTCTCAGGGTCTGATGACGGGGCTCCAAGCCCACAAGCGTCGCCTCGGAGGAGAATATATCTGCCAAGCTTGGTAATTACGATTATGAGTAGAATTGGAAAGAAGCCATTTCAGATTCCGGACAAGTGCGAGGCAGCGCTCCATGCAAACGTGCTTACGGTGAAGGGTCCCAAGGGAACACTCACGCTGACGCATACGCTTGATGTCGCGCTTTCTATTGCCGATGGCCAGATCCTCGTCGAGAAGAAGGGGAGCTCGCTCCAAGCGCTCGCGATGTGGGGGACGGTCGCCAAGCTCGTCAAAAATCTCTTCGAAGGTGTGACAACCGGATTTTCCCGAGCGCTCGAGCTCAACGGTGTTGGTTTCCGGATGAATGTTGCTGGGAAGAAACTTACGCTCGCCCTCGGTTTTTCTCACCCGGTCGTGGTCGAGGTGCCAGACGGTCTCGAGGTGAAGGTTGAGAATAATGTGCTCACTATTTCTGGTATTGATAAACAGAAAGTCGGGCAGTTTGCAGCTGTCATCAAGAAGCTGAAGCCAGTTGAGCCGTACAAGGGTAAGGGATTCCGCTATGTCGGTGAGCAGGTCCGTCGCAAGGAAGGCAAGAAAGCCGCCGCCTAATCGAAACGTTATGAAAAAGATTCATCCAACCAAGCTGAAGCGTACCCGGCGCCACATCCGAGTCCGATCCAAGATTTCTGGAACGGAGACTTGTCCACGCATCCTGGTTTTCCGTAGTCTCAAAGGTGTTTCAGTTCAAGCAATCGATGATCTCGTAGGGAAGACTCTGGCACAGGCCAATTACCAGGAGCTCGGTAAGAAGGCGAAGAATACGGTTGTGCAAGCGACTGAAATCGGCAAGCTCCTCGGAGAGCGCCTGGCGAAGCTTGGCACTAAACGGGCGGTATTTGATCGGGCCGGCTATTTGTACCACGGAAAAGTGAAAGCGGTCGCCGAAGCGGTTCGCGCGGCTGGCATCGAGATGTAAGTTTTTGAATACGTAAAGCTTTATGGCGACAAATAATAATCAATCAGCAGCAGGAAAGGGCGGCCGCCCTCGTCGAGGTGGTGCACGTGGCCCGCGGCGTGAACGGCCAGAGTACGACCAGAAGATGCTCAATTTGGCGCGCGTGACGCGTGTCGTGAAGGGTGGTCGTCGTTTCCGTTTCCGCGCTACGCTCGTCATCGGCAACCGTAAAGGAAAAGTCGGTGTCGGTGTCGCCAAAGGGAGTGATGTCTCTGATGCTATCCAGAAGGCATTCCAGGCAGCCAAGAAGAGTATGGTGACGATTCAATTGACCGGAAGCTCTATCGCTCATGATGTGACTGCCAAGTACGGCAGTGCCAAAGTGCTCCTCAAGCCAGCGACAGTTGGTCGCGGACTCATCGCTGGCGGAGCAGTCCGAGCGGTCATGGACCTCCTCGGCGCCAAGGACATTATCGCCAAGAGTCTCGGTAGTTCGAACAATCTGAATGTCGCCCAAGCGACTGTCCTCGCCCTCCAGAAACTCCGCACCCGTCCCGAAGAGGCACCAGCCGAAAAGATTGAAGGAATCGTTCCAGAAAAGCCGGTTGAAGCCAAGTTAGAAGGCCAAAAAGCCGAAATCGCCGCCTAAGATACCCCTATGCAGATTCACGAACTCAAACTCGCTCCTCGAAAGAAAACTCAGCGTATCGGCCGTGGTGGCAAGCGTGGTACGACGTCCGGCCGCGGGACCAAAGGTCAGGGTGCGCACGGTAAGAAGAAAGATCCTCTCTTTGAAGGTGGTCGTTCTTCGCTCGTTGAACGCATGAAGAAACTTCGCGGTTTCAAGTCTGTTTATCAGAAGCTCTTTACGGTGACACTTGACCGCCTCGAGAAGCATTTCGCCGAAGGTGAGAAGGTCACTCGGGATGCCTTCGTCGAAAAGAAAATCTTTGGTAAAGTCGTCCGCCGGGCGGGCGTGAAGATCGTCAATACCGGAAAACTCACCAAGAAGCTCATCATCGGTAAGGATATCGAGCTCACGACTGGTGCCGCTGAAGCACTCCGAACAGGTGGCTCGACCATTGAGGAGTAGCTCAATCCATCGAATTCTAGAAAAAGAGACCACCCCTGGTCTCTTTTTTGGCTGTTCAAAGGCTTTTCTAGACCCTTTACATAACCACTAAAAAGGTGTATAATAAACTTTTCGTTAACAACCTGATATTTTGCCAGAGCAGTCAGTCTTATGGCTACGGCTTGAGACATGCTGGTCGCAAACGAAAATGATCAGAATGGGAGCGGTTACGATTGCTCACAGCGTATGTTTTCGGCTTGTCTTCAAAACAGACAGAGTTGGTATCTCTTTCTAACGACAAAAAAGGTCGTGCAAACTATAAAAGCAAGAGAGTGTACCCAAGAAACTCCGAATGCTGGTGGAAGAGACGGAAAGAGATACAAGGGGCTCGCACGCCTTGGTCAACCTGAATCGGAACGCCCCTCTACTGTGGAACGACAACGACGGGCGTAAGATCAACCTCAATTGGAACAACCACGACTGGAACGACAACTACCGTTTCCTCGGCGTTCGCCACTCTCACTTTTCTCCTTTCTTAATGGAAGGAGTTTTTTGTATCTGCTGACGTTTCCAAGCGCCAAGCATACGACCAGCCTCCTCTAGGAGCTCACTTATGTGGGTGTATTTTTTTGTATCAAGAAACTTTGATTCCCATGCAAGAAGCAAGAGTATTTTGACAAGATCTACTCGAGAAATGGCCCGGTCAATGAGTATGATTTTCTCAGAGCTTTTAGAGTAGCTTGCAAGAAAACTGTACTCAATGGCATTCAGGCAAGTATCATCAATTCTTTTTCCGAGAGAATAGCGAGCCTGTTTAGCGAAGTGGGGAAGGTAGTTTTGCCAGAGGCCGTAAACATCTTTTAACTTCAACACTACAGGCACCAGATTGGCTTGCTGGATCTTCGTGGGAGGGGGTATCCTCAGAGGAATGAGTCATAGAAAAAAGAAAATATTTATGGATAGCTATGATAGTATCATATCTGTAGAAAATCTTCTTCTTGCTTGGAAAAATTTTCAAAAAGGTAAGAAAAAGAAAAATGATGTTCAAATGTTTGAATTGCACCTGATGGACAATATCTTAGTTCTTCATAGGGATCTCAAAAGCAAAACATACACACATGAAGGCTACAAAGCTTTTAAAGTTAATGATCCAAAGCCGAGAGATATTCACAAAGCCACTGTGAGAGATAGAGTGTTACACCATGCTCTCTATCGAGCCTTCACGCCTTTTTACTTTCCGCTTTTTATTGCTGATTCATACTCCTGTCAAGACGAAAAAGGAACCCATAAAGCTTTGAAGAGATCTCAGAAGTTTGGAGATAAGGTTTCAAAAAATCACACCAAACAGTGTTTCGTACTTAAGTGTGACATTAAGAAGTTCTTTGCGAGTATTGACCAGGGTATTCTTATGGAAATGCTGAAAGGGAGAATAGCAGACCAAAGTATCCTCTGGCTTTTACAAAGAGTGATTGAAAGTTTTTCTTCTATCCAGGTAGGGAAAGGTTTGCCTTTGGGTAACCTCACTTCACAGCTTCTGGTCAATATTTATATGCACGAGTTTGATCAGTATATGAAGCAAAGCTTGAAAGTGAAGTACTATGTTCGCTACGCAGATGATTTTGTTATTTTTGGAGCAAGCCAAGAATATTTCGCAGAAATCTTGGGAAATATCAAGACTTTCCTCACAGAAAAACTACAGCTCGAACTCCACCCATACAAGGTTTCTATTGAAACTCTGGCAAGTGGGGTTGATTTCTTGGGCTGGGTACACTTTTCAAAACATCGAGTTTTGCGAACGGTAACGAAGAGGCGGATGCTCCGGCGAGTACGAGAAGTAGGAAAAAAAGAAAGTATTGTACAGTCATATCTTGGAATGCTCCGGTGGGGGAACAGTAAGAAATTGATGAGAATACTTGAAAAAGAGACAGGAGGTGTGGCATAAAAATCATCATTGCCAAATCAGGAGTTTTGGCCTAAAATAGGGATGTTTTCTATGGCTGATATTTTCTCTCAAATTTTCCGCACCCCGGATCTTCGCAAGAAGATCCTCTTTATCGTGGGCCTTTTGGTGGTGTATCGTCTGGTCGCCAATATCCCGCTTCCCGGTGTTGATGTTTTTGAGCTGAAGCGACTCTTCGAAGACAATGCGCTCCTCGGTCTCCTCAATATTTTTTCTGGCGGAGGGCTCTCGAACATCTCAGTTGTGCTCCTTGGTGTCGCCCCCTATATCACTGCATCGATCATCATGCAGCTCATGCAGACGATATTTCCGAGACTTGAGAAAATCTATAAGGAAGAGGGTGAACAAGGCCGACAGAAATTCAATATGTGGACGCGTTGGCTGACCGTGCCGCTCGCTCTGCTCCAGTCGTTTAGCATGATCTCGCTCCTTCGTTCGCAGAATATCCTCGGGGATATATCTTCGTTTACGATCGTCGTCATCGTTCTTTCGGCCACGGCCGGTACGGTCTTCCTCATGTGGCTTGGTGAACTCATCACGGAGAAGGGGCTTGGGAATGGCGTCTCGATGCTCATCTTTGCTGGTATCGCTGCCGCACTCCCGACGGGTGCTTCGCGGTTCTTTGCGACCTGGGATCCGTCCCAATTCTTCACTTATCTCGTTTTCCTCGCGCTCGGCCTCATCACGATCGCTGGCGTCATCTTCATCAATGAAGGCCAGCGTACTATCCCGATCGCGTATGCGAAACGGACTCGTGGCTCGAGCGTCTATGGTGGCTCGGCGACGCACTTGCCGCTCCGAGTGAATCAGGCTGGTGTAATCCCGATCATCTTTGCGGTATCGCTCATCCTCATCCCGACCATGCTCGCAAACCTCTTCGTTTCCTCAGCGAATGCGAAGGTAGCGGAAATCGCGGCCGCGGTCGCGAACTTTCTCCAAGATCAATGGGTGTACGGCATCGCATACTTTACGCTCGTCGTCCTCTTCACGTACTTTTATACTGCAGTCGTCTTTGATCCGATGAAGATCTCAGAGAATCTTCAGAAGCAGGGCGGCTATGTCCCAGGAATCCGGCCGGGTATGTCGACCGCTGAGTATCTCAATCACATCATTACCCGGATCACCTTCACTGGTGCGATTTTTCTCGGCGTCATCGCTGTACTCCCAATCGTTGTACAGGGCCTAACGGGCATCCAGGCATTGACCATCGGCGGTGTGAGCATCCTCATTGTCGTGTCGGTAGTGCTCGAACTCGTGAAGCATATTCAGAGTCAGCTCATGATGCGGAGTTACGAAGGACTGTAAGCTGAAGGGAGTTTTGCGAGCGGCTTCGTCGAATATTCCGCTTCGCTCTGGTGCTCAGACTGCCCTCACATCTCGTCAAAACCTCTCCTAGCCTTCCTTTCCTTCCCTTACTCAAGTATCCGTTATAATTTTACGAAACATGAGGTGTGCTACCTCTTGATAAAAAAACTATGCCCTTACGTGACACGTATATTCTCCTCGGATCTGCCGGAAGTGGAAAGAGCACCCAGGCAGAGCTTTTGAAGAGTTCACTTCATTTGGCACACATCGATATCGGATCCGAGCTGCGCGCCGTCGCAGCGCATGATACTCCGCTTGGCCGAGAGGTGAATGACTTCATCAATGTGAAGCATGAGTTTGCGCCCGACAATGTCGTCTTTTCAGTGTTGGTGGACGCGGTTGCCTCGGTCCCTGAGACGGTCGGACTGCTCATCGACGGTATTCCACGCCGAGAAAGCCAGATAGAGAAAGTCCTGTCAGTACTGGAAGCATCAGGGAGAACGCTCAACAAAGTTATCTTCATGGATGTCCCCGAGGCCGTATCGGTCGACCGGATTTCAAAGCGCTATGCATGCGAAGGTTGCAAGCGATCCTATATCCTTGGTAAGAACCTGATTGATGGTGCGAAGCCGTGCCGGTACTGTGGCGGACATATTTCGCAGCGCGCTGATGATACGGAAGAGGGGGTGCGCAAACGGCATCAGATTTTCCATCAAGAAACTCTGCCAGTCGTGCGCTATTTCGAATCAACCGAGCAACTTCTCCATGTTGATGGCAACCAGGAAACCTATAAGGTCTTTAAGTTTATCCTCGAACACGTCCGTCCCGACTGATATGCCGAAGCAATGGATAAAAACCGAGGCTGAAATTGAGGCGCTCCGGAGATCTGGAAAGCGCTTGGCTCATATTGTTGAAAAGCTTTTGGTGATGGCTGTGTCTGGCGTCTCGACTGGAGAGATTGGGCGAGTAGCGGAGTCGCTTATTTTGGAAGCGGGTGGGGAGACAATCTTCAAGGGGTATGGCAAGGCCTGGGGTGCCCCACCCTTTCCAGCGGCGGTCTGTGTGTCGCTGAATGAAGAGATAGTGCATGGTATTCCGAATGATACTCGAATCTTGAAGGATGGCGACCTGCTCAAGATTGATATCGGCATGCGTTTTGAAGGAATGGTATCGGACATGGCTCGGATGAAGGTGATTGGGGGCAGCAATGCTGAAGCTGAACGCATGAAACGAGTGACGGAGGCGGCGCTCGCAGCCGGGATTGCGACGCTTCGAAATGGGTCTTCGATGGAGAAATACGCAGAAGCCGTTGAGGGCGTCGCTCGGGTGGCTGGTTTTTCCTGTGTCCGGGACCTGGTTGGCCATGGCGTTGGCCATGAGCTCCATGAAGACCCACAAATCCCGAACTATACCGGATCTCACCTCTCTAATTTTAGCTTCGTTGCTGGTATGACGGTTGCACTCGAGCCGATGATTAACGCTGGGACGCATGCAGTGCGACTTGCGTCGGATGGCTGGACCTTTGTCACTGTCGATCGCAAGCTCTCAGGACATGCTGAGAACACCGTTCTCGTGACAGAAACGGGAGCTGAGATATTGACCCAGGTATGATCGAAGGAGCTGTGAATTATCTCGGCATTGATTGGGGTGGGCGGGATGTCGGTGTCGCTCTCGCTCATGCCGAGACGGGTATCGCGATTCCTTTCATGACTGAGCGGAATGACGATGGGCTGGTAGTTCGCCTTGTCAAACTCATCAGCAAAGAGGATATCGGAACAGTAGTGATCGGTATCCCGACGCACGTGCATCGCCTCGGTGTTGAGTATCCCGGCGAAAAGCTTGGAGCACGGCTGGCTCGCGAAGCCGGTGTGGAAGTCAGCTATCAAGATGAAATGTTTACAACAAAACTCGCCCACCAAGCACTGATTAGTCGCGGTGAGCGTTCAGTCGGAAAGAACGACGATGCCGAGGCGGCCCGTATTATCCTCCAGCAGTGGCTCGATAAGAAACGCTGACGAGGGGGCAGGTTTTCCTGAGGGCTGATACGTCCCTCGCGGCCGTTCGATTGTAGTCTATACTAGAGTAGTAATCTCTTTTTTTCTATGTATTTTTTCTCGCGATTGCTCTCGCTGACTCTCTTGCCCGGCATCGCTGCGGTCGCTCTTCTTCCGGTCGTGACCCAGGCCGGACCGTTCCGGGAAGTCGTCGAAGAATGTAAGAAGCGCACCCACGTCGGGGATTCCGTCTGTACTTCAATCGTGCGCAATAATCTGACAATTGCAAACTGCAAGGAACGGGCTGGTCTCTCCGATGAGGAATGCGCCAAGAAAATCGAAGAGATTAAGGCTGATCCGGAGTTTTCTGGTAAGCCGATGGCCCCAGCTCCAAGTATTAAAGAGACACCAAAAATCGACCCGGTACGTCTCACACCTCGGACAAGCAGCACCCGGAATGATGACCTAATTGGTCGGATCCGGACCAAGAGGGAGACGAACCTTAATGAGCTCGCCAAGCGTACCGAAACGGTCACGAATTTTCTCAAGAGCCGTGGTGTCGATATGACTGCCATCGAAGCTGCCTTTCCCGAATTTGAAAAAAAGGCTGAGAATTTGCTTTCAGCCTATGATACATACCGTGCGACTTATATCGGAACAATGAGAGATACGTCTTCTGCTCGAGCTAGCCTCCGAGGAGAGGCTCGGCTGACGGTACTACGGGCGCGGAATGAGCTCATTGAATACTATCAGACAAAAATCCTGACGCCACTTCGGGTCGCTCGGGAAAAAATCCTATGAAAGAGAAATTTATCCGCTTTATCGAAATTTCTAGCTCCATGCTCTTCCTCGTTGCTTCAGTCGGGATCATCTTTTGGATCAGTCGGAGTGAGCAGGAGCGTTTAGTGTTGAAAGAGCGCGCCGGCATCGCGACGCTTGAGAATACAGAGAAGGATGCTCAGGCACAGGCGGCTGCCCAGGATGCTCAGGCACAGGCGGACCGCGCGGATGTGGCGCTACATGACATCGACACGCTCATCTCGACTCTCGGTTCGGATGATGATTTACCGAACGAAGAGTAATGGACGGTCCATATCGACATCAGAACGATGACAGGGTCGGCGGCTCATCGCTGAATACTGGGGCGTTCAATGATGCTCTCCCCAAGTTGAAGACCGAACTCTAGTAATGCCCTCTCGGGTGCGAATATCCTTAGGGTATTCTTGTGCTGTTTGGTATAGGATACTGAAGATGTTTTGGTTTTGCCCGGCATGTTATACTCAGAATACTTAATTTCTACCGTATGTTTGAAGAGAATACCCAAAAGTCAGTCAAGTCACTCGCCTGGCTCCTTATTGCAGTCGCAGCGCTTCTTGCCGCGGTCGAGTTCGGCCGATCGGTCGACAAAACGTATCCAGTGAGATCATTTTCAGTAGAAGGTGAGGGTAAAGTCAAGATGGTGCCGGATGTCGCTAAATTCTCGGTCTCTGTCATTTCTGATGGCGGAAAAGATGTTGGTGCGGTGCAAAAGATGAATACGGAAAAAATGACGGCTGTAAATGCCTTCCTGAAAGAGTCGGGAGTCTCAGAGAAAGATTTGGAGACGCAGGATTATACTCTTTCACCTCGTTATGACTATCCGAACTGCGCAGGGCTCGTGGTCTGTCCACAGCCGAGTATCGGTGGCTACACTTTGACCCAGAGTTTGCGCGTGACGGTGCGTGATACGGAAAAAATCGGTGATCTCTTGACCGGAGTGGTCGCACAAGGGGCGAACAATGTTTCTCAGGTGACATTCACTGTTGATGATGAAGACACAGTTAAGGCGGATGCTCGCCGAGAGGCGATTGAAATGGCACAAAAGAAGGCTGAACGAATGGCGAAAGATGCCGGGTTTCAGGTCGGCCGAGTTATCTCTATCTATGAGACTCCCCAGATGCTCGGGTACGGTGGTGATTCGGAATCTATCAGTTTTCGGAACCAGTCTGGTGGCGGGATGAACGCAGCCGTGCCGGCCGCAGCTCCAATGATTGAGCCAGGGATGAATGAGACAAGAATAAGCGTGACATTGACTTTCGAAATCCGCTAACGGGGAGGCTGTCTGCAAATCTGCTGGAGGGCGTGTTTTGGTGTCTCATATTTAGTGTCGAAGCCAGCCGTATCAACAAAACCTACTATATGAATCTCTACGATATTTCAGTGCCAGTGTTTGTGAAGATGCTTGGAAACCTTGTTCTCATCCTTGAGAAAGGGCAGGTGTGGGCCAAGGAAGAGGGAAAGACCGAGGAGGAAATTCTTCAATCGAAGCTCGCACCAGACATGTTCCCTTTCGTTCGTCAAGTCCAAATTACTTCCGATGCGGCTAAGGGAATTGCTGCTCGACTTGCTGGAGAAGAGGCACCAAAAATGGAGGATAACGAGTCGACTTTTGGCGAGCTCATTGCCCGAGTACAGAAGACAGTTGTGTATCTCGAGTCGCTCGATCGAACGAAATTTGAAGGCGCTCTGGATCGGCAGATTCCATTTCCCTATGTGCCGAACACGTACATGCTTGGTCATGAAGCACTCCTCCAGTCCTCTCTCCCGAATTTCTTTTTCCATGTGACGACAACCTATAACATCCTGCGGAATCAAGGCATGCCGCTTGGAAAGTCAGACTATGTGGGCGTACTCCCGTTGAAACCAATTCAGAAATAACGGTTCTCTATGGCCGCTGAGCTTTCCATTCGTGATCTCTACAAGATGTACGGCAATGGCGTCGAGGCCCTGAAGGGTGTCTCGCTTGAAGTCGAGTCCGGGGACTTCTTCGCGCTCCTCGGGCCCAATGGCGCTGGGAAAAGCACCATCATCGGCATCGCATCCGGGCTCATCAATAAAACGAGTGGGGACGTGTCTATCGGTGGTGTCTCTATTGATGAAAATCCAGCTGGGGTGAAGCTCCACGTTGGCGTCGTACCACAGGAATTTAATTTTGGCATCTTTGAAAAGGTGGTAGATATTGTGGTCAATCAGGCGGGCTACTACGGCATACCGCGCAAACAGGCCTTTGTCGCTGCTGAGAAGTACCTGAAGCAGCTCGGGCTTTGGGAAAAGCGTGAGAGCGAGGCTCGGGAGCTTTCGGGTGGCATGAAACGCCGACTGATGATCGCGCGCGGCCTGGTCCATGAGCCGCGTCTCCTCATCTTGGATGAGCCGACCGCGGGCGTTGATATCGAGCTCCGGCGGGGGATGTGGGATTTTCTCCGCGAGCTCAATGCCTCCGGCGTGACGATTATCCTTACGACCCATTACCTCGAAGAAGCCGAACAGCTCTGTCGGCATGTCGCCATCATTAACCAAGGGGAAATCGTCGAGCGTGGCGAGATCAAAGCGCTACTAGCTTCAATGGAAGAGGAGACATTCGTCTTTGATCTCGGTGCTCCTGTTCCAGAGAAAGGCTTGCCTCAGCTGGCATCTTTTGCTGTGATCTCGCGCGACCGATCAGTAGAACTGACGCTCACCAAAGAACATACGCTCGATAAGGCCCTACTCGCGATTCATGGCCTTGGACTTGAGGTGAAGAGTCTGCGCAACAAGACTAACCGGCTCGAAGAATTCTTCGTCCAAAAAACGCAACGTACCTGAAATCACTATGGATATCCACGCTCTCTGGACCAGCTACTACACGATTGTCCGAAAGGAAGTGACGCGCTTTTTTCGTGTCTGGACGCAGACTCTCCTCCCGCCGGTTGTGACGATGTCGCTCTACTTTGTCATCTTCGGCACTTTCATCGGTTCCCAGATCGATCCAATCAATGGGTACACGTACATGCAGTTCATCGTGCCAGGTCTCGTTATGATGTCAGTCATCATGAACTCGTTCATGAATACGGTCTCGTCGTTTTATTTCGCCAAATTCCAGAAGACACTTGAAGAAATCATGGTGTCGCCGACGCCGTACCCGGTCGTCATCGCCGGTTTCGTTACGGGTGGTGTCCTGCGCGGTCTCATCACAGCAAGTCTCGTCTTGCTTACCTCACTCCTTTTTTCTGATCTCACGATTGCTCACCCCGGCAGCATGTTCCTTTTCGCCTTCTTCACGGCAATCCTCTTCTCCTTGCTTGGCCTCATTAATGGTGTTTTCGCCAGTAGCTTCGATGGTATTTCGATTATTCCGAACTTTGTCCTGACGCCGTTGACGTATCTCGGCGGAGTCTTCTACTCTATTTCGATGCTGCCACCATTTTGGCAAGCCGCTTCCCACTGGAACCCGATTCTCTATATGGTGAACGGCTTCCGATATGGTTTTCTCGGGGTCTCTGATGTTTCGATTCCCTTGGCGGCCGGTATTCTGACAGTGCTCACAGTCTTCCTTTTCGGCCTTACTTGGTACCTCTTCCGGGTCGGTCGCGGGCTCCGGGCGTAACGTCTCTAATACGAGTACCTTTACAGGCTTCCTCAACCTGAATATACTCTTAAGAAGCTTAAATATATCGGGATGTACCGTAGGAAATTGCCAATTCGAGAGCTGCTTTCGATTGAAGAGACTAGTCTCAATGCCTATAGCACCAGCCTCCTTCAGGGGAAGGCTTATCGCGCCCTGTCGCGTCATCTGACACAGGCACTTTTCCCGCATAAGCTCTCTATCCCGGAGTGGAAGCTTCTCGGCCAGCTTTATGAAAAGGGGGAGATGCGTCTCGCAGAGCTCGCGGACCTCCTTGAGGTTCGTCCGCCACTCGTCACGAAGCTTGTAGATGGGCTCGAAGCGCGCGGACTGCTCCGTCGAATCCCTGATCCAGAGGATAGTCGCGCTCGGCTTATCTCGGCTACTGCTGAAGGCCGGGGGATAATCCCCAAGGCGGAAAAGGATGTAAAGCGGGCGATGGCAGTACTTCTCAAGGACGTTTCACGTGAAGATCTGCTGAAGTATTTGCGCGTCTTAGCAAAAATCATAGACAACGCCTAACAGATCTGTTCCCACTGTTTTGACAGATTTTCCTTTCTTGCTACAATATATTTAATCAGGTTAACTAACTTGGTGATGTAAAAAGAAAGGAGGTGAGTACTATGCAAAAAACACTTAAAGGAAATACGATTGCCGTTGTTGCAGTGGTGGCCGTTGTCGCTCTCGGTGGTATTTATCTCGCTCTCAATATGGGTGGGGAAAAGAAGGCTGAGGTGAAAATGGACGCCACCGCTTCTAAGGATTCGATGAAGTCAGATACGATGGCGAAAGACGACAGCATGATGAAGAATGAGGATACCATGATGAAGAAAGAAGACGGCGTCATGGTTGGCGGTGCACTTATGATCTCGTCGAAAGACATCGTGGATAACGCGGTGAGCTCGAAAGATCATACGACACTCGTCGCTGCGGTCAAAGCAGCCGGACTCGTCGACACGCTCAAGGGCAAAGGTCCGTTCACGGTCTTCGCTCCGACCAATGAGGCGTTCATGAAGCTTCCAGCTGGAACCGTCGATACAATCCTAAAGCCGGAGAATAAGGAAAAACTCACTGGCGTACTTACGTATCACGTAGTATCGGGCGCCTACAAAGCGGCCGACATCAAGGAGGGTCTCAAGCTGAAGACCGTCAATGGTCAAGAGCTTACCTTCAGCATGAAGGATGGAAAATGGTGGATTAATGGCAAAGCGATGGTCACTATCGCTGATGTTGTCTCCACGAACGGCGTCACCCATGTCATCGACGGGGTGCTCCTGCCAATGTAGCGAATTTCTCTCTCACTCGATTGGAATGTCCACAGCCGCCCTATCTTCCCGGTGGGGCGGCAAGAGTGATACTATACCATTATGAATCAGCTCTATCAGAAATTGTTGCTCATACTCGCCCTCATCGGTCTTTTTTTTGGCGGGATATTCTTCTGGCAAGATAAAAAACAAGCGGCTCAGGAAGAGCGCCAGCAGCTTGCTAAAACGGTGCCGCGGTCGGAAGACGAGTGGCAAGCGAAGCTCTCTCCAGAAGCGTACGAAATTCTCCGTCAGGGCGGGACAGAACGTCCCTACTCGAGTCCTTTAAATAGTGAAAACCGCGCCGGTACCTATGTCACAGCGGACACTGGCGAAGCGGTGTTTCGATCTGAAGACAAGTTTGATTCGGGGACGGGTTGGCCAAGTTTCACTCGTCCGATCAAGCCAGATGTGGTACTTGAGCGGCCGGACAATAGTCTTTTTTCCGAGCGGACAGAAATCCTCTCGACGGCGGGTGGACATCTCGGCCATGTCTTTATGGATGGCCCTGCGCCGACGGGGCTCCGTTACTGTATGAACGGTGCTGCTTTGAAGTTTATTCCTGACGTTGAGCTTGAATAGTCGTGTCTACGAAAATTATTATTCTGAGCATCGTTGGTATCATACTCATTACGGGA